>Ga0255334_1000031_pt1 | contig 203340 bp, 192 predicted proteins | sample EtOH5_35cm_T3_12_FD_202080 | JGI IMG/M metagenome (GOLD analysis project Ga0255334, IMG submission 202080) | Sandy soil microbial communities from University of British Columbia, Vancouver, Canada - EtOH5_35cm_T3_129 | ecosystem: Engineered > Artificial ecosystem > Sand microcosm >... | reverse complement strand
TGCGCGATGTGCTGGAGCTCATGGTCGATGGGCACCCCGTCAACCGCCTCGACGAGCTGCTGCCCTGGGCCTGGAAGAGCGGAAATCACGTCAACACCTGACGGACGTGCAGCGGCCGGACGCATACATCCTGCCCCAGCACCCTTCCAGCCCCTCCTTTCGACGCCCACGCCTCCGTCAACTTCCCGCCAGCCACGCATGATCATGGCCACAGACCCATGTGCGGAGATTGCTCACTGCCCTGGCTCGGCGGCCCCTCGTCCAAATGACCGGACCGAACGAAGAGGCTCGCGCCGCGCGAGTCCATCGCCCTGGCAGGCTGAGGCGTGCTGAACTGTCCGAGCAGTAAGGGCGCTATCCGCTGGACATAGATTCTGGTCTCCGGCGGCAATGGCTGCGCGCCAGTTAGGTGGTCGGCGTAGCGCTGGGGGCCAGCATTATAGGCGGCCAGAAAGCCCGGCGATCCGAACCGGTCGTACATTCGGCGCAGATAGGCAGCGCCAGCCAGAACATTGGTTCGAACATCGTAGGGGTCGTTTCCGAGGCCAAGTTCGAGCGTCAGTTCCCGCCAGGTCGCCGGCATCAGTTGCAGCAGGCCCATCGCGCCCCTGGGCGAGACCGCGTCGACTCGCCCGCCGCTTTCCTGGCGCATCACCGCGTAGATCCAGGCTTCGGGCAGCCCAAAGCGCGACGCCGCTTCCGACACGGCCTGCGCGATGGAGGAGCCGGGTTCCGCCTGGACGCCCACGGGGGTAGCAGCCTGCCGTGCGGCGGCGGGCGCGGCCGTCGCGAAGACGCTGAAGGCCGCAATCAAGGCTGCGGACGCGCGCAAAGCGCGCGGGGTTTTCCCTGTCGTCTCGGTCGCAACAACCGTGCAGCCGGGCTTGTCGGCGTCAAGGGCAAGGCGCGAGACGCGCCGGCCTGGCGGCCGCCCTTGACCCCGCCCGCACCCGGCCGCTGACATGATCTTGACCGGGACGAGGAAAGGACCGGCAAACCGACCGAACAAGGAAAGGATGGAAGGCCGCCTCATCTCCGCGCCTCCCACGTCCATAGCGGGCGCGCCCGACCGACGAGCCCAACGAGCGGAAGAGGCCCGAAGTAGCGGCTGTCGAGGCTATCTGGCTGCGCATTGACGAGCATGACCTCGCCGGCGACAAGACGGCGGCATTCCTGGAATGGGGTCAGCGCCCTGCCCCGCCGATCACTCGTCCGCGCGCGCGCCACCGGCTCGCCGTCGATCGACAGGACGCCGCCCCGTCCGCAGACGCCCTGCCCAGGGAGCGCAGCCACCTGCTTCAGCAGCGGCACGTTCAGGGGGAGATAGCGACGGATCGCCAACCATCGCGCCAGGTCCGGCGGCGGCTTGATGGCCACCCACTCGCCGACCACGGGCGCTCCGGGACGCAGGAGATAGAAGCCCAAGGGGGCGCTGGCCGTGGTGTTGAACAACAGGCGGGGCGCTAAGCGATCGCCTCCTCCCATGCCGATCAACAGACATCCGGTGGCGGCGACCGCGATGAGAGGAAGCTTCCGGTCGGCGCTCATGACGGGAACATCCGCCGCAGCAGCCAGGCGCGATGTCGACGACGGGAATAGACCCGGGGCACCAGGCCCGCCCCCACGCGCGCGCCGACATGGCGCCAATAGTCTGGCGCCGCGAGGTCCGGCCGGACGCCGACCCGCTCCACGCCATCGATCGCTTCGAGCACGCTCTGGACCCTGGTCCAGCCCGCCACGTCGAGCAGAATTTCCGCGCCCGGCCACACCTCTGGATAGGTGGTGAACGGCGCTCCCGGCGCGACGGCCTGCAGGATGGCGATGCGGGAATCGACCGTGCCGTAGTCCCCGGCTCTCCACCGCACGAAGGCGAAGATCGCGCCGGGCGCGAACATCACCGCGCGCCGCCGGCGGTCATGGACCTGCTCAGCGATCGGCCGGCCAAACCGAATCCAGCGCTCGATCCGGTCCTTGAGGAAGACCAGTTCCACGCGGGTGAGGCTGGTTGTCGGACGCTCAGTCATCGCCGTGGCGCCGCGCGTAGGCCGGCGCAAGGGCGGCGTGCTGCTTAGCCGGCGGCGTCACCACGGCGGCTTGGTCGCTGGTCGAGCGCCGCTCGCCACGGCGCGACCACGCCTCCAGATCGGCGAGTGTGTAGACGATCCGTCCGCCGTTCTTGCGGTAGACCGGACCGGTGCCATAGCAGCGATGCTTGGCCAGCGTCCGCTCCGAGATGCGGAGGTGTTTGGCCGCCTCGGGCGCCACCAACAGGCGCTCGGCGGCCGAAAGCTCGTTCGGCGACATGCTCTTGATCCTCACGGAACCGCCGGCAAGCCCCGGACATCGGGCGGCGGTCGAGGAAAAGCCTGGCGCCCGATCGGCAGGATCAGGGATGGCGAAGGCGGCCCCGGGTTGTCTTCGCCACCCTCAGAAGCCCGCTCGCAGCAATTTCAAATAGCCGCCCGCCATGAGGGCCTTGCCGCGTCTTACGAGACGGATGGTGACGTCGCGCCGGGGCGAGGCCTTGAAGTCGTCCTCAGCGCCGCTGTCCTCGCCGAATAGACCGGTAGCGATCTGGCGGTAAGTTTGCGCCCGAAGTGACGCATCGAGCGCGAAGAGTGTGCGGGCCAGACGCGCGCGCTGCTCGATTGAGAAGCGAGATCTCGGCGGCGTGTCCGTCGTTTCCGCGCGGCGCAAGGCATCGACCGCGCGAACACGCAGGTTGAAATCGCTGTCGTACGACAGGACGACCACCAGCGGACCGGTGGGCGTCGCATCGCCGCGAAGTTGGACTTGCAGGCCGCTCGGCAATCGAAGGTAACGCCCGTCCTCGGCGGCAACGGGACCATCGACGCTGTCAGGCAACGCCTTCGCTCGGCCGAATGATCGCTCTTCCATGGGCACGACCAAGGCAGGCGCGACGTCGGCGCGCCAAACGACACGCGCCTCTTCAGAGGAAAGTCCGGGGTCGGCCGGCGCGGCGAGGCCCCAGCGACGATCCAGAGTCGCCGCGCCGTGTCTTAGGGTCCTGAAATGCTCTTGATACGTCTGATTTCGGCGCAAGAACTCCCAGCACATGCTGGGCACGGTCAGAGAAAGAAGCGCGCGCCAACCACCGTCGCGACCACCGCCCGACGGCCAATCCGAGCCCGACGTGGCTTTCGGTGTGGCCATGCCACATTGGCGGCAGAGGGGTTTTGACGGCGCACCAAAAAGGTGGAGTTTGCGATCTCGCTGACGCTCAATGTGCGAGCGAGCAAGGACCTTGGCGCAACGATTTTGGAGCAGTCCGGCGACGAAGAACCTGAGGACGCCCGAATTGTTGCGCAGAAATGCGTGGCGCTATTTCCGCATCTTCAAGGCGATGGCGATCAGATCGCGAACATTCTGAAGCTCGCCGTCTGTCAGCGGCGAAAGCAAGCTGATGATATCTACGAGCGGATCTTCTCGCCCTTCACGGGCCGCGAAATCGCCAAGCTCGAACAAATCCCGCACTTCAACGCCGAGCGCATCTGCCAGAAGCGACAGACTTTCAAACTCGGGCGCAGACTTACCGTTCTCGATGCGGCTCAGTTGAACGTTGGTCCGACCAATACGGTCGGCCACCTCCTGCTGCGATAAGCCGGAGCGCACACGATGGTGGCGAACTAACGCGCCAACCTGCTCTTGTAACGTGGCCATACGCCCAACCGCACCCCGTCGAAAACTACGAGGCAATGGTGGGCGAAGGTCACTCCAGCGCACATATCTCTGAATGTTATCAACGAAGAAGTTTTGCCTTTCAATGTTAAATTAGATGAGAGATTCTGTGGGGCAATCTCTAGTGGATCGTCCAATGGATGGCTTCTTCCCCCCTGCGCCCGCGCGCGCCAGTCTCGCGGTGGCCGTCGATGCGCTGTTCCGGCGCTATGACACCTGGTTCCGCCGCACGCTTCGCAAGCGCTATGGCGACATGGCTGACGACCTGGCCCACGAGGCCTATCTGCGCACCGCCGCCCACGAGGCCGAGGGCAAGGTCCGCCACCCGAAGGCCTTCCTGCTCAACGTCGCCAACAATCTGGCGACCGACCAGTTTCGCCGGCAGAAGCGCGAGGCCGATCACATCGCCTACAGCAGCGCCCTGACCTTCTCGTCCACGGTCGCGCCGCAAGAGTATCAGTTGATCCTCAAGCAGATCGTGCTGGCCCTACCGCCAGAGTTGCGCGATGTTTTCGTGTTGAGCCACATCAACGGCCTGACGCATCGGGAGAGCGCGTTGCAGCTGGGACTCACCGAGCGCACTGTAAAGGAACGGATGCGCCGAGCCACACTTCGGGTGGCGGCGGCCATGCGGGACTAGGGCGGCGCTCGTCATGATCAAAGACCGTAAGAGTTCCGCGCGCACGACGCGCGAAGCGGCGGACTGGCTGGACCGCTTGGACACGCCTCCGCACGAGACCGAGGAGCTGGAAGCGTTCTCAACTTGGCGGGCGGATCCCGAAAATCGCGCCGAGTACGAACGGCTGGAAGACATCAAGCGCGCCATGGCGACGATGCGGGACGACCCCGACATGCGCCAGGCCGCGGCCGAGGCGCTTCAGCGCGGCGCCACACGCCGCAAACGCTATTCTCCCCTGGCGCGACGTCCACGGTGGCTGGTCGGCGGACTGGTGGCTGCCTGCCTTGTCGCGACGATCGGCGCTTTCGCCCTATGGATGCCGACCTACTCGACGCGCGTGGGCGAGACGTTCAGCGCCACGCTCGAAGACGGATCACGCGTCCAGCTCAACACCGATAGCGCCGTGCGCGTTCGTTATTCGGCCGGCCAGCGCCGCATCGAACTCCTGCGCGGCCAAGCCCTCTTCCAGGTCGCGCACAACGCTCAGCGACCCTTCATCGTCTCGGCCGGCGACACCCAGGTGCGCGCCTTAGGCACTCGTTTCGATGTCAGGAAGATCGGCCAGGATGTCCGGGTCGTGCTCGTGCAAGGCAGTGTCGAGGTCTCCGACCCCGCCGTGCGGCCAGCACCCTGGCGGCTGAAGGCTGGCCAATCCTTGGCCTTGCCGCGCGCGGCCACCGAAGCGGTGGCGCCGACCGCTGTCGACACCCCATCCGCCACAAGTTGGACGACGGGAAACCTCACCTTCCAGGGCGTGCCCCTGTCCGAGGCGGTCGCCGAACTGAACCGCTACAGCCGCGACAAGATCATCCTGGCGCCGGGCGTCCCGGCCGACCGCCGGGTCACCGGCGTCTTCCCGGCCGGCGACCATGGAGACTTCATCGCCGCGGTCTCGTCGATTTTCGATCTAAAGAGCGTCCAGAAGTCGAACGGCGATCTGGAATTGCAACCTCAAGGACCCACATCCGGCTGACGTCATAAATTTTTCACGAGGACGCTGTCCTGCGACGTCATCTCGGTCGTCTCACCCGCGATCCATCGACGGGGCCACGGCGCATCATCTCGAGCGCGCCCGCCGATGGCGGGGGAAACTGAGAGATGACGCGTACCTTTGGTGGTTTGTTGAGCGGCGCCTGTGTCGCCGTGCTGGCCCTGGCCAGCGCGCCTTCGAGCGCTGTGGCGGCCGAACCCATCGTGCCGATCACTTTGCCGGCCGGGCCGATGCAATCGTCGCTCGTGGCGCTGGCGACCCAGGCCGACGTCAAGATCCTGTTCGAAACCGAACTCGTCGCGGGGCTCAACGCCCCGGCGCTGCAGGGGCGTTTTACCGCGCGTGAAGCGGCGGAGCGGTTGCTGAACGGCACGCGCATTTCGGTCGAACAGGTTCGACCCGGCCTGCTGGTGTTGCGAACGCTCCGCTCGCCGGTGAGCACGCAACCGACCTTCGACGGCGCCGAAGACCCGGCCAGCGCCGCGCCCGCGATCACAGCCCAGGACGCGGTCACGGTCGAGGAGGTCGTCGTCGGCACGCATATCCGGGGTGGCCGCGACCGCACAGCGCCCGTCCTGCTCGTCGGCCGCGAAGAAATCGATCGCGGCGGCTACGGCAGCATCGCCGACGCACTGGCCGCGCTCCCGCAGACCTTCACCGGCACCGCCAGCGACAAGACCGGCGCGATCGGCGCCGACACCACAGGGACCAACGCGGGGCGTGCGACGGGGATCAATCTGCGCGGCCTGGGCGCGGACGCCACGCTCGTCCTGGTCAACGGCCGACGCATGGCGGGCGCCGGGATCATGGCCGACTTCGCCGACATCTCCAGCCTGCCGCTTTCGGCCGTCGAACGCGTGGACATCCTGCTCGACGGCGCTTCAGCGCTCTACGGCTCGGACGCGGTGGGTGGGGTGGTCAACGTCGTCATGCGCGACCGCTACGAAGGTCTGGAGACACGTGCTCGGATCGGCGGGGCGACCCAAGGCGGCCTTGAGCAACGCCAGCTCGCGCAAACCTTCGGCACGGCCTGGACGTCCGGGTCGTTGCTGTTGAGCGCCGAGTATCAACGTCGCGACCACGTGCTTGGCCGCGATCGGGCCTATACCGCCAATGCCGACCTTCGGCAGTTCGGCGGGGCTGACCATCGTCTCTTCTACAGCCAGCCCGGCAATATCCTAAGCAGCAGCCTGGCGCCGGCCTACGCGATCCCCGGCGGACAGAATGGCTTGGCGCTTACCCCGGCCGCCTTCCTCGCCGGCCAGGTGAACTACGAAAATGAAAACGCCGTCATGGACATCCTGCCCACGCAGGAACGATCCAGCCTCTACGTCTCGGCGACCCAGCAGGTGACGTCGCGCGTGACCCTCGACGGCGAAGTTCGCTACAGCGACCGCCGCTACACGATGCTCAACCTGGCCCCAATCGCCACGCTGACGGTCACACGGGCGAACCCCTATTTCGTCTCGCCCAACGGCGCGGCGTCGAACACCATCGCCTATTCCTTCCAGAACGAGACCGGCGCGTCGCGCAACACCGGCTCGGTCGAAAGCAGCAACTTCGCCATCGGCGCCAAGGTCGATCTGCCCGCCGGCTGGCGGCTGGACAGCTACGTCGCCCATGGCGAGGAGCTGAGCCGCAACCGCAACACCAACCTGGTGAGCGCCCCGGCCTTGAACGAGGCGCTCGGCACGACCGCCGACAGCCCGATCAGCACCTTCAGCGCCGCCCGCGACGGCTATTTCAATCCCTATATCGGCCAAGGCCGCAACAGCCAGGGCGTGCTGGATTTCGTCACGTCGGGCTGGGATCGCCGCCGCACCATCGGCAAGCTCGACATCGCCAGCGCGACGGCGGACGGCGTCCTCTTCCATCTGCCTGCCGGCGCGGTCCGCATGGCGGCTGGCGCCCAGATCCGTAAGGAGACCTTGAAGACGACCGGCGTGACGACCGCCAATTCCTTCACGCCGGTGGCCGGCTTTTCCCGATCAGGCGAACGCACTGTCTCGGCGGTCTTCGCCGAACTGCGCGCGCCGCTGTTCGGCGGCGACTTTCAGCGCCCGGGCCTGGCGCGGCTCGAACTTTCGGCCGCCGTTCGACGCGAACGCTACGAAGGCGGGTTGGAGGCGACAACGCCAAAGTTCGGCGTGGCCTGGGCGCCGGTCGAGGATCTGACTTTTCGGGCCACCTACGGGGAGTCGTTCCGGGCGCCGTCCATCGGCGAGGTCACCGATCCGCAAGGCGCCTCGCCGGTTCGCCTGAGCAACGGTTCGACCACCGTGCTCACCCTGATCCTGACGGGCGGCAATCCGAACCTCAAGCCTGAGACCGCCAAGTCCTGGACCACGGGCTTTGAGTACGCGCCGCTGGTCCATCCCGAACTGAAGCTGTCGGGGACCTTGTTCAAGACGCGGTTTGAGAACCGCATCGGTCGCCCGGCGGTGAACTACCTGTCGACGATCCTGACCGCCGCCGATCTGGGGCCGTTCCGCACCTTCGTCAGCCCGGCTTCCAACGCTACAGACCTCGCGCTGATCAAAGGCTATCTGGCCAATGCCTCTGCGGCGGCCCAGGCGCTGTATCCCGCCGAGGCTTTCGGCGCGGTCGGCGACGCCCGCTACGTCAATGCCGGGGTGTTCTCGGTCCAGGGCTTGGACCTGACGGGCAGCTATCGCGCGCGGCTGGGACCTGACCCGCTAGCATTCAGCGGCAACCTGTCGTGGCTCATGCACTACAAGCGCAAGATCACCACGACCTCCACGCCCGTGGAGCTGGCGGGCTTGGCCGGCTATCCAGCCGATCTACGGATCCGGGTGTCGGCGACCTGGACGCACGGCGCCTTCAACACCACCGCCGCGCTCAACCACACGGGCGATCTCCACACCGAGCAAGGCGCGCGTCGCATGACGCCGCTGACCACGGCCGACCTTCAGGTTCAGTGGTCGCCGGACGCGAAGTCGGGTCCTTGGCGGGGAACGGTCGTGGCCCTGACGGTCCAGAACCTCTTCGATAAGGACCCGCCGTTCTACGACGCCCCGCAGTACGTGGGCTACGACGCGGCCAACTACGACCCGAGCGGTCGCGTCGTGGCCCTGCAGCTGACCAAGGCCTGGTAGCGGCCCCAACCCTCAAGTCCTAGGAGTCTCAAGCAATGCGTGGCACCGCATGGCTGGCGCTCGCCTGCGCCTTGGCCGCCGCCGACGCCGGGGCCACGCCCTTGCGCCCTTACACCATCGAGGACGTGCTTTCGCTGGAGAAGGTCGGCCGCGCCGCCTTCCTCGCCGACGGCATGCGCCTGGTGTTCGAACTGCAACGGCCTTGGAAGACGGCGGGATCGTTCGATCTCGACGCCTGGACGCCGCAACGGACGAGCCGCCTGTTCGTCGTCAACGTCGCGAGCGGCGGTGCGCCAGAGCCCTTGCTGCCCACCGAAGAGGACGCTGGCCAGACTCTGGGCGCGGCCTCGCCCGACGGCCGGCGCCTGATCGTCTTTCGGGTCCGTGGCCGCGTGCGGGAGCTGGGCGTCGTCGAGGTCGAGCGCGGGACGGTGCGATGGTCGGGCCTGACAGTCGAGGCGGAGACGTTCTCGGTCCAGGCGCGCTGGCGCGACGATCAAGAGATTGTCGTGCTGGCGACCACCCCCGAGACGCCCTCCTTGCAGATGGGCCGGGTGTGGCAGAGCCAGGCGCGCACGATCTCGGCCTGGTCGGCCATGGCCCGGGGCGAGCGTTCGGTCAGCGTGGTGCGCGGCGGCCCCGGGGCGGCGACGAACCCAGCCTGGCCGGATGTGGATTTTGTGGCGATGAACGTCGAGAGCGGAACTGTGCGCCGCCTGGCGCGCGGCCCGTTCAGCGATTTTTCGCTGGCGCCGGGCGCGGCCCGCGCCGCCTTGGTCGCCAACGCCGAGCCCGTATCGATCCGCGCGACAAGCCCCGTGGAGAACTACGCGGCCGATCGACGGCGTCGCCTCGTCCTGGTCGATCTGGGCAGCGGCCAGCAGATCCGCCCCTGCCCGACCTGCGACGTGCTCGGTCAGCTCAAGAGCTGGTCACCCGACGGCCGCGCCCTAATCATCTGCGCCCGCCCCGACGACGACGCCGGGGACTGGCGGCGCTATCGCTATTGGCGGATCAGCGTCACCGGCCAGGCCCAGCTGCTGTCAACCACCCTGGCCCCGGACCAAGTTCGCGAGGAAGGCGGCGGGACAACCGCGCGGCTGGTCGCCGACGCTGCCTGGCTGGGCCAGACGCCGGCCGTCCTGGCGGCGGGCGACACGGGTTCGGCCTGGTGGCGCATCCAGGCCCGTGGCCCGCAGCCCCTCGTCGCTGGCCTCGCCAGCGGCGCGGGCGCGCGCCTGTCGACGCTGGACGCCGGCTTCACCCTTCGCGCGCCGGACGGCGTGACCGCGTTCGACAAGCATGGGCGTCGCCGCTTGGCCGACGCCGCGACGAGGGTCCAGTCGCCGCCGGCGCCAGCCGGGGACTTGCCCCAGACCCTTCTGATCGCCCGCGCCGGACAAGCTGGGGTACTGTCGTCTGAAGTCCTGTCATCCGGCGGTGACACACGCCCCGCTGCGCCGCTGCCCGACGGCGCCAGTCTGCTCGCGCTCGCGCCGACGTCCGGCGCGGCCTTGGGTCTGGTCCGGACCCCGCAGGGCGTCTCCCGCCTTGTCCTGGCGACACGGGATCGCCCCGCCCAGTCCTTGGTGACCTTGAACGCCGGCCTCGCCGAGGTGGACGCCGCCCCGCCCGTTCCCATTCCCCACCTGACGCCCGATGGCCAGGCCGTAACCAGCTGGCTCTATCTGCCGGCCAGCCACGGTCCCGCCGACGACCGACCCGTGATCATCGTCCCCTACCCTGGCGCGTCCTACCCCGCGCCACCGGCCGGCGCGCCTGATGCGTTCGTCCTGGCCGCCAACGTCCGCGCGATGGTCGGGGCCGGCTATGCGGTGCTCACGCCCAGCCTGCCCCTGGCGCGCGACGCCGAGCCGGCGCAGGGCCTGGCTAATGCCATGCTGGCGGCCGTCGACGCCGCCCACGCGCGCGTGCCGGGCCTGTCGAAAACCCGCCTGGCTGTCTGGGGCCAGAGCTTCGGCGGCTTTGGCGCCCTGGCGGCGGCGACGCAAAGCTCCCGGTTCAAGGCGGTGATCGCCTCGTCCGCCACCGCCGACATGGTCTCCAAGTACGGCGCCCAAGGCGCGCATGCGCTGGTCGTACCGGAGGTGTGGTTGCAGGTCTCGAACATGTTCGGCTGGTCCGAGAGCGGCCAGGCGCGCATGGCCGGGCCGCCCTGGTCCAATGTCGAGCGCTATGTCCGCGCCAGCCCCCTGCTTCACGCCGACCAGGTGACCGCGCCGGTGATGCTGATCGAAGGGGACCGCGACGGCGCCAGCACCCAGGCCGAAGAGATGTTCGCCGCGCTCTACCGGCAGGGAAAGGCCGTTGAGCTGCGCTACTACCTCGGCGAAGGCCATGTGGTCCTGTCGCCGGCCAATGTGCGCGACCTCTACCAGAACGCCTTCAGGTTCCTTCAGGACACGCTGTCGACGGGCGCGTCCGCGACGGCCGAGGACCCCGGAACGAGCGCTGCGAGCGGCGGGCGCGTTTCCCAGTAGCGCACGTAGGCCTCCAGGACGACGGCCGCGAGGAGCTCGCCATAGGCGTTTTGGAAGATTAGGGCTTCGGGATGCAGCACCGCCTCCAGGGCGGCCCGGTCGACCACGCGTTCGGCGGCCAGTCGCCCGTCGAGCAGGAAGGCGCGCAACAGGTCGACGTTGAGCGCCAGGGTCCTGCCGAGGAAGACGCTGATGTCGCCCTTCGAGCGGCGCCGCACGATACTGTCCGGCAACCGATCGGCGAAGGTCGCGCGGGCGAAGCTGCGCTCGCCTTCGCCCTGGCTGAGGATCGGCGCGGGGATCGCCAGGCATGCTTCGACCACCGGCTGGCTGAGCAGCGGGTGGCATTGGCGCGCGGCCGCACCGCGCCGGGTGTCGGCGAACACCCCTTGCGTCAACGCCAGGCCGGAGATCTGGGCGCGCTTGGCCGGCGGCATCGCGCCCAGTCCCGCCATCCACGGATGCCAAAGCCCCGGCCGGATGGGCGGCGCGATCATCCGGGGCGCGGTCGTGGCGGCCACGACGCTGGCGTTGGGCCGCCCCCGCACCGCCTGGGCGGCAAGGCTCCAGATCGAGCGGCGGGTGCGCAACGACACTTCCGTCAGCCGCGCCAGGCGTGAGCCTTCACAAGGGACACCGCGCAAGAGATCCCCCGCCAAGGCCGCCGCCTGGAGCTGATAAAAGACCACGTCCCCGCCGTGGCCCGTGAAGACGATGTCGGCCTCCGTGTCGGCGATCGCGGCCAGGGTGAAGTCGTCATAGTCGGTGTCGAGAATCTCGAAATTGGGCCGAAAGGCCCCGGCCCCGCGCATCAGCCCTGCTTCGGTAAGGGCCAGCAGCGGCCGCTCCACGCAGCGCAGGGGCGTTGAGGCCCGCTCGGCGGCGGCCTCGGCATAGACCCTTTCGTCCGCTTCGACTTGGGCGCGATAGAAGTTCAGCGCCTGGTCGGCCGGGCGCCCGACCGCCTTGAGGCTGGTGGCGACGATGGCCGAGTCCAGGCCGCCCGAAATCTCGCAGAGCACCCGCTGTCGGCCGAGCAGGAAGGCCCGCACAGCGCCATCGACCGCCCGTCGCAGATGCTCCGGATAACCCGCGCGCCACCCCGGTCGCGCCGCCCTCGCCGGCGTCCATAGGGTCTCGCGCAAGGACAGCTCTGGTCCCTGGCGACAGACGCCCGGTTCGATCCAGGTCACGCCCTTGAGCGGCGGCGCGCCGCCCATGCGCCGCCGGTCCGCCATCAGGTCCCGCACACCCTCCCAGTCGATGGCCACGTCGCGCGGCCCGGCCAAGCCTTCGGGCGGGGCGTCGCCGACGACGGTGACCCCGTCCCCTCCCCAGGCGAAGGCCGGCCGGCCGCCGAGCGGGTCGGTGAACACCACCGGCGCGCCGCCATGGAAGCGGCGGATCAGGCCGACATAGTCGCCGAACGCTTCGCGCGCCAAGGCCCGGGCCACCTGGGGCGGATCCTCGCGGGCGCTCTGGCCCAGCGGCTCAAGATCGAACAGGGCCGCGCCATCCTCGTCGAGCGCGGCGCGATCGAAGACTTCGCCGACAACCGCACCGACGATCCCCCGCCAATCGCCCAAGGCCCGGACGGGCGTATTCGCCTGGCCCTGCACCATGACCGCGAGGCCATGGGCGCCGAGGGCCTGAGTCCAGCCGCGCGCCCGCAGGTCGAGGATCATCGTTTCGAACGGCTGGGCGCTGGCGCCGCCGAGGCAGGACAGGATCAGGTAGGCCATGGCTCAGGCCGCCAGGATCGGCGCGAAGGCGCTGACCCGCTCGGCCTCGTCATCCAAGACCATGTCGCCGGCCTGCAGCCAGCAGTGGGCGCGGAACGGCCAGGTCCTGACGCCGAAGACCCAACCGGGCCGGTGGCCCAGAGCGTGCAGGAAGGCCAGGAGTATGCGGCTGCGGAAGAGGCAGAGGCCATCCAGCGGCAGCCAGGGCGTGATGCGCCGCCAGACGGCGAGGTCGGCCAGCAGCGCGGCCTGACCTCGCCCCTGCCCCACTGGCCGCGGCGTGGACGCGATCAGGTCGCCGAACGTCTCGCGCCGGCTCGCCAGCGCCGCGCGGACGGCGGCGATCAGGGCGACCAGGTGGATCGGGCGAAACCGGACCAGGAGATCGGGATGGTCCTCCAGCACCGCCCGGGCTGTGCGAGTCGGCGTCACGGGCAGCGCCGCCAGGTCTGGGCCCTGCCCGCTCGCCGGCCGCGCCAGACCCGCGCCGATCAATTCCGCGCCGAGCATGGCGTCAGCCGTGTGCAGACCCCGCCCCTCCAGTCGCGCCAGACCGTTTGGCAAGGGCAGGCAGAAATAGATGTCGGCGTCCGCGTCGAGAAGGACGAGGTCATCGTCGATCATCACCGCATGCACCGCCGGGGGCAGTTCAAGTTGCACGGTCAGCTCGCTTGGAACGGAAAGCCAGGGAGGTGAAGACCGGCGGCGACCTGGCCGGCCGCCGCCGGCAAGGCTCAGATGCCTTCATGCGGCCGGGGCGAAATGTCCTCGGGGAACACGCCTTCGGTGCCGTGGGTCAGGCTCGACGCGGAGCCGACGCGGATCAGTCTCTGGGTCATTTTGGTCTCTCCTTCGTTCAACCGCGACTTGCGGTGACAATCAGGAGGCGACCGGCGTGATTGATATTCAAATCTATATTCGCCGCGATCGGCGGCGGGCGGAAACCGCCCGCCGCCCTCGGTTCACGAACCCTCGTAGAGCCGGGGGGTCATGTTTTCCGGCACGAGCTGGATCTCGCCGGCCTGGGTCAGGGCCTTGGCCGATCCGACCGCGATCAGTTTGAAGGTGGCTTGCATCGTCGTTCCTTTCGGTACGGGTTCACCGCACAGATGCGGCCCGACCAGCAGGCGACGGCGGGCGCCTATATTCAAATCTATATTCGCGACCCGATCTGCGCGGCGATCGCCGCTCCGAGGATGTCGCCGCTGCGGTGTGCGCGGCGCGCGTAGTACCGACGCAGAGACACGGCCAGGTCGGCGCTCGCGGGGGGCCAACGCTCCGGTGAGAGGCACTTGCGTTCGGCGGCGGCGAAGGGCGAAATCTGGGCGCGGACCCGGCGAAACGCCGTCGCCAAGGTTTGATCGCCCGCCTCGGCCTCCAGCCAGTCCAGGGTTTCTGATACGGACGCCGAGGCCGCCGGCGCCGGTGAGGCGCTCACCAGGCCGCCCAGCAGCACGCCGGCAAGATGGTAGAGTTCGGCCAGGCTTCGGGCGTCGTGGATCACGCCGGCATAGCCCGCCGCCGTCCGCGCGACCAAGCCTTCGCCAGCCAGACGCGACAGCGCCTCGCGCACGGGCGTGGGACTGACCCCAAGTTCGGCGGCCAGCGCCTTGACAGGCAAGGCGACGCCCTGGAGGGGCGCGCCGTCAACCAGGCGGCGGCGCAGGGTCTCCAAGGTCCGGTCAAACGGGTCGCGATCTCGGGCCATGACGTGTCTCCGGCAAAGCCGGGACTCTTGGTGCTGGCCCCCAGTCGGTCGACGCCTCACGGCCATTAAGTCGCGCGCACCGGTCCATGCCTGTGGATAAGCGAATCGACCGGCAACACTTCGGGACGCAGCTCCCTGATCGTTGCACGCGATGTCCCGGATCGTTGCACATCACGCCGCAAAGCTGGCGCGGGCTTTGCGATCTCGAGACTTCTCAGGTGCAATCTGTCCGACCGCAGACGAAGCCATTCGCGCAAAACGGTTGCGAGGTCGAGGCGGCGCTGGCCTACTGTACCTGTAGTTGTTCTCGGTCCGGAGCGTACCATGGCCGCCTCCCCCAAAGCGCCTTTGGCGCGTCAGGCGAGACTGCTGTCCCAGATCGTCAAGGCCATCCGCAAGGAGCGGAACATGACCGGGGCGCAGGTCGCCGTCGGCATGGGCGTGTCGCTGCGGACCTATCAGGACTTCGAAGCGGGCCGCCGCGCGTTCGATTTCAACAAGGTCCGCCTGTTCGCCAAGGCCACGCGGTCCGACGCGGTCGCCATCCTGCTGGCCATCTATTTCAACTGGCCGGACCTGGCCTTGCTGCTGATCGACAACAAGATGGCGACCGGGTTCTTCATCGTGATGCGCGACCTCTTCACAGAAGTCGGGCCGCGCCTGTCGCGGGTGCCGGCGGGCCTGTTGGTGACGGGCTTCCGGTTCATTCGCGACGAGGTGCTCAAGCTCTTCGCGCGCCAGGACGCCTCGGCGGAAGACTATATCGAGCGCGCCATCAACGAGACGTACGAGACGCCGGACGATCCCGGTGAGGCGCCGCCAGACGATGACAAGGCGCGTGGTCGCTAGACGGCCCGCGCCGCGACCACGCCATCGGCCGCTATTCCGGGGGTGGCGGCGGCGCTGGTTTGTCGGGATTCTCGCTCCTGCGGATCCAGGTCATCGGCAGGACGCCGTCCTCGGCCGCCATCAGCCGCACATTGGCCGGCTCGAGCCAGGTGGGATCGTCCAGCTTGACGTTCAAAAGCGCGCCGCTGGCGTCGCTGGCCCTCCAGGCGGCCCCGACCTCGTTCTCTCCGACCAGGGCGATGTAGTCCGGCCCCTTGGCCGAAACGCGGGTCGCCGGCGCCAGCCGCAGGGTGACGTCCAGCGCCAGGGTCGCGATGCGCCCGGTGAACCCGTCGCCCTCGCGGCGGAAGTGACCAATGACCGACATGGGATAGCTCCGGCCCGCCGTGCCAGTGGGAAGCGCCAGGAACGGCGGCCCGGGCGACGGCGGGGGAGACCGTCGGGCCGGGCCGCCGCGACCGGCCGCGCCCGGGGGGACGGGGCGCTTGGCCGGTCTGGCCTGCGCGGACCTTTTCAACGACGCCTGGCGGGCGGTGGGGGCGTCTGTCCGGATCGCGCCAAACCGTTGTGGATCAAGGCGTTGAGGCCCTCAATCCACAGGGAAACGCGATCGATCGAAAAGACCCTGCGGGAAAGAATCGGCGCCCTGCCCTAGGCTCGGCGCCGAACAGATTCGACTCGCGGCGCAAGTTCGTTCTATTTTTGTTCTTATTCCTCTGGCGCCTTGGGAGACGCGGCATGACGACGGACGACAGCGTGGTGATCGGCGGCGTCCAGTTCATGAGCCTCTACCATCATGATGGCCGCTTCGTGCGCGGCGGGGGCCTGTTCGCCTTCGCGCGGCGCGACCCCGACGGCGGACGCACGATCTTCTGCCTGGACCTGGCGCAGGACATCAGCCGCCAGGCCGACTGCGGTCACGCCGCCTGGGCGCACGCGGTTTCCAACGGGATGAATGAATTGCTGGTCCACCTGGCCGGATCGCAGCAGACGCCCGGCGAGGTCGAGCCGGGCGCGAACTGGCCGCCGATCCGCTACGACTTGCTTGAGGAGAGCCAGACGCTCGCCGAGCCGGCCGCGCCCGCCGCCGGCCACGCGGCCTGATCGATCCGGTCGGCCTCCGGTCTGGGGCCTGGCCTTGCCCTTTCCTTGCCGCGCCAAAGCCCCCGCGCCTTGCGGCGCGGGGGCGGCGAACCCTCAGTCCTCGGGGTTCCAGATCAGGGCGAAGACGTCGTCGTCGTCCTGGCCGGCGGCCCGGCCCAGCGTCACCTTGATGGCGCGCGGGCCAAGGTCGGGGTGAGCCAGGGTCAGGCCGATATATTCGCGGCCCGAGATCTGGCCGACGTTGAGCCAGCCGGCCCCAAGGTCCACGCCGTTCGAATAGACGCGGTAGTCGGGATGGGCGGCCGAGGGCTTGTCCGGCGCCGGCACGATCTCGATGTCGGCGCGGAAGCGGGTGGTGCGCAGCTCGCCCTTGAAGGCGCCAGTTTCGGCGCCGCGAGTGACGTTGCCCAGAGAAGCCATGATGGTGTTCCTTGTCCTGTGATCCGTCGGGGCCGATCCCCGGCGACAGGCGCCCCGTGATGGGCGGGCCGCGCCGCCCCCAACCCGGCAGGGCCGCAGCGCCAGCGAAGGACCCGAGCGCACGGTCTTTTTTGAAGCGCAGCGCCGCGAGGAGCCGTCCTTCTACGAAGGCGGCGGGGAAAAAAGCCGGACGCGAGGGTTTGTGGGCGGGGCGGCCGCCCATAGGGTTCAAGCCATAGTCCGGGGATCGACAAACGACGGATGACGGGCAAGGACGCCGTCATGGCCTCTGGGCGACGTCGCGCGCGGCGTCGAACCGGTGTCTTCAAGGGTCGGCTGCGCCCACCCGCTTCCGCGCGGGCGTCGAGACCCCACCGGCGCCGGACAAGCGCCTCGCCCGCTCCTCCCGACCGCCGCGTCTATTCGAGCGGCATGGACCTGGGGGCGGCTGGCTCGACGTCGGCCAGGTCTCGGGTCGAGACCTTGTCGGCTGGCTCCTGGCCCACCGCGACCCTGGCCCGCGCGCCGTCACGGTCATGCTGGGCCGGGCCGCCGCTCAGGACGACGGCGACGTCTTCGCCCTGGTCTGGAACCCCGAGGACGGGGGCTCGCCGTCCCGGCGCCGCAAGGCGCGGGGGCTTTGGCGCGGCGGGGTAAGGCCAGGCCTCGGCTCACGCCGCGCACAGGCCCGCGCCCCGACACGTCTCGTCCCGCCGAAGGCTTAAAAAGAAAAGCCCCCGCGCGAGCGCGGGGGCCTGGAGGCGGGTTCGACAAGACGCCGGGCTACTCGGCGGCGAAGGCCTCGGCGTCCGCCGCCACCGCCGGAGCCGCCGCGCGGGTCTGGCGCGCGACCGCGTCGGGCGCGACGGTCTCCGGAGCGCCCGCCTCGTCCTGGGGCGGGCGCACGCGGCGCAACAGCGGCGCCACGGCCTTGGACCGCTGGGCCGTGGCGAACGGGCGGCGGGTATAGGCCTGGGCTGGGAAGGTCAGCCAGCGGGGCGTCCAGCGCTCGACCTTGGGCCGGTCGTTGGTCCCGGCCAGGAAGTCGCGCAAGATGCCCTTCTGGGTGCGGACCTTCTCAGCGAGGTTGCCGTCGGCGACCTTCTTGCCGCCCACCTCCCTCAGCATGGCGTTGACGGTCTCGCGGTCCTTGATTCCGTCGAAGAACGCCTCGTCGGGCCGCCAGAAATCGCCCATGTCGACCTGGAGATAGGTCCCGGTCGCCTCGACCTCGGCGCTCCCGGCCGCCAGGGTCTCGCCGATGACCACGGCGGCGACGACCAGGACCTCGGCGTCGCTGAGCGACAAGAGCCGGGCGAACACCGCCGCCGCCCCGCCCGCGTGGCCGCGCCCGACCACGTCGCCAGCGGCCGTCAGACCCAGAAGCCGAAGGGCTTGGGCCTGCTTGGCCGCGAAGATCGTCTCGCCGGGGCTGGCCTTGAGGCTGTCGGCGGCCATCTGAGACCCGGCGCCCAGCGGATCGGTCTCCACGCGCCAGTAGCGGGACCCGGCCACGGCGTGGGCAACCAGCAGCCGCAAGGCGACGTCCAGGTGATCGGTGAGCACCGCGCGTACGGCGGCCCGCCGGTGCAGATCGATATAGGCCTGCTGGTTGGCGGTGACCTCCGAGCGCTCGGCCTTGGGCGCCTCGCCGCTGGCGGCGGAACCCTCCTTGCCGTCGCCGCGCGTGGCGGCCCGCTCGGCGGCCTCGGCCCGGCGGGCCTCCTTGGCCGTCAGCCAGCCTTCATGCACCGTGACCTCGCCCCGGCGACTGACGGCGATGAAGGCCTTGCCGCCCTTGGCTTTGGCGGTGGCGACATGCTGGTAGCCATGGAACATCTGGCCGACCTCCAGCACCTCGACATCGCTCCAGCCTTCGGCCCGCAAGGCCTCGGCCTTGGCGGCCACCGCCTGGTTCTGGTGGGTCCAGAACAGCGCCGCGTCGGTGAAGTAGGCCTCCTCGCCGAACAGGTCGGCGATGATCGCGCCGGGATAGTCGTCCAAGGCGAAGAGCGCCAAGCTGGTCGGGATCGCCTCGCCGCCGAACAGCCAGGCCTTGAGGCTGGCGCCGCGCGGTTCGCGCTGGCCCGGATCGTCATAGAGCTTGAGCCAGTCCTTCTGCTGGCTGTTGCTGGCCAGGGTCAGCTGGCGGACCGTGGCCACGTCGATGGCCTCCTTGCGATAGAGCTTGCGGATGCGCGGGAGCAGGTTGCCCAGGGCCAGAACGCGGTGAATGACCACCTCGGTCTTGCCGAAGGTGGCGGCCAAGTCCTGGGGCGTGCAGCCGTCGCGGATCAACTTCACGAAGGTTTCCCAGCAGGCCACCTCGTTGGGCGGCAGCCGGGCCATGTTCTCGATCAGCGAGATTTCCAGGGCGGCGGCGTCGTCTCCGGGTTCGAGGATGCCGATGGGGACGGGATCGATGTCGATCCCCTCGCCCGCCACGGCTTGGGCGGCGAAGCAGCGCCGCCGCCCGGCCACCACCTCGAAATGCTCGGGAACCAGGACGCCGTCCTGGAAGGTCTCGCGCACGAGGAGGGTTTCCAGGACGCCGTGCTGGCGCACCGATCCGATGATGTCGGAGACGTCGGGCGCGGGCTCGTCATGGTGCATGTTGAGCGGTGAGATGACCAGCTTGCGCGGGTCGGCGTGGGAGAGTCTCATGGGGGGGCTCCTGTTTTCAGGGGTGAACCGGTCCCGCCCGTGATGCTGTCCAAGGCGAAGGGCGGGACCGGGGATGCGCCGGGATTGGCGCGGTCGTCCGACGCCGGGCGGACCCGGCGCGCGAAAGGGCGAAAACCGGTTCAGGACGGGCCGTCCTTGGCGTGATGGGACATCAGGCGGACCATGCCCTCGGCCGCGAAGATCGAGCCCAGGCGATGGGCGAGCTGCGCCCACATCGACAGCGGGACGCGCCCGACAAAGAAGCGGTCGCGCTCGATCCGAAAGCCGTGCGGGAGGGCGACGGCCTCGATCTCGTCGAGACTGACGTAGCCCAGTTCGGGAAAGCCCTGGTCCAGGTCGCACAGGCCAAACAGGGTGTCGGCGTCGGCCATGATCTCGGTGATCAGCCAGCGCCCCGGCCCGACCGGGTTGAAGAGCTTGAGCGGCGGGACCGGGTCGCGGTCCTCCTCGGCCGCGCCATTGGCGATCAGCTGGGCCATGATCGCGTCGGGGATCAGGGGCGTTTTCATGCCGCGACCTCCGAGACCGGCGCAGTGTCCCGCGCCTCGCCCTCATCCTTGCCTTGGCCCTCGTCCGCCCGGTCGGGGGCGAAGGCCAGCAGGTAGTCGGCCGCCTTGCTGGCCTTTGAGGCGGCGCGGAAGATCGCGCGGTTGTCCTCCTTCAGGATCGCCAGCCATGCGCCCAGGTAGTCGGCATGGCGCACGGTGGGAACCACGCCCAAGGCGGCGCACGCGAAGGCGGCCGACAGCTCGGCGACCAGTTCCTCGAAACCGTAGGACTTGGAGCCGAACCGCCCGCTCTGGTCGCGGTTCAGGCGCGAGGGATGGCCCGTCCAGTGCGACAGCTCATGCAGGGCGGTGCGGTAATAGTCGATCTGCTGGCGGAAGGCCGGTTGCGGCGGCACGCGGACATAGTCCAGGGCCGGGGCGTAATAGGCCTCATGGCCGCCGATCCGAAAATCGGCGCGGGTCGCGGCGATCAAGGCCTCGACGTGGGGGATGACCTGACGCTCGGGCAAGGGCGCGGGCGCCGCCGCCAAGGTCTCCAGGCCCTCGCATTGATCGACGTTGAAGACGGTGAAGCGCTTGAGGAAGGGCACGGCGCCGGGCGCGTCGCCCTCGCGCGCGGCCCGCTCCTGCTCGGCCTTGGGCGTGAACTTGTCGGCGAAGACCACGGTGGTCCCGCGCTCGCCGCGCCGCACCTGCCCGCCAGCCTTCTGGGCTTGGCGAAAGGTCAGCCAGCCTTGGGTTTCGTAGCCATGCTCGATGACCGCGCCCCACAGCAGCAGGATATTCACCCCCGAATAGCTGCGCCCGGTGGTGGCGTTACGCGGCAGGCCCGGCCCGGTCCCGCCGACCTTGCCCCACGGCTTGACCCAGGGCAGGCGCCCGGCCTCCAGTTCGCCGATGATCCGGCCGGTGACTTCGTCATAGAGGCTGGCGCGCGAACGCTCCGGCTCGCCCTCTCGGCGGGTTTCATCCGGGTCGGCCGAACAGTCCCCCTCCCCACCGCAGGCCGGGGCAGCGCCCCCCGGCCGGGCCGCCGAGGCGGCGGCGGACGTCCTTGACGCAAGCTTGACCGTTCCCTGACGGCCTTTCCGGGAAGAGCGCATGAGGTGGCCTCCATCCCCGCCCCAAACCCCGCGTCCTTTCGCCGGAAAGGGGGGTGGGCGGCGATGAGCGACCGGAGAGGCCCGCCGCAGCGGGCGGCGGCACCCGAAGGGCCGCAACGCAGTGGAGGACCGGCCGAAGGCCGGTTGCCGCCGTCCGTGGCGGGCCTAGAAGGGCGCGTCGCCCACCCCCCTTTTTTGGAGAAAGGATCTTCAAGAGAGTCATCGCGCGCAGCGCGATGGCCTTATGCGGGCCAACGGCCCGCCCCTGCGCCAGTGATCGTGACCCGTATGGGACGAGACCCTGTGAGGGCTCGGCGGCGGCAGCCGTAGAGCGTGATCGCGTTTACGCGAGGCGCCATGGCCATGGTCATACTCGCTTCATGCAAAACGACGACACATCCCCGCTGTAAGCAATTGGCGTCAGGTCGCGAGGCGTTTCACTAGGACAGGCCTACGGGTCGGTCGCCACGGCCCGGCACGCAAGGAAAGTGACCCGAACTATGGAAGACCATCGCGACGTCGCGGCGAAGTACGCTCAAAACACCCGGATTGTGACCTCGATCACCTCGTTGGGTGACTATTTCGAGAACGAAGGCGACCGTTTCGGTTTCACGTCAAAGCCTGGGGTCATCTATTATATACCCGCAGACGCGCCGATCCCGTCGGACGACCTCGTGCAGGAAGTTGAAGACCTGGCGGCGCAAGGCAAAACGGACGAGATCGTCACCCTCCTCCTTGCCGAACGCATACTGAAGGCGATCTAGCAGCGCTCGGCCGGTCGAGGCGCCCTGCCGTCCCGGAGAGGCTCCGCCAAGCTGCGTGGACCGGCCGGCCGCTCCAGGGCGGCACGCGCCGCTATCGCGGCGGGCGCGAGCCCGGCACAGCCATGCCCCAGGGAACCATTCGGCTCGGCCTGATAGTGTCGATCTAGCGAGGTCGCCTTCGGGCGATCTGCGCAAGAAGATAGGGCTGCAGTCTTTCGACGACCAAGCCGCTCAGCATTGCGCTCTGCTCATCCGTCAGCACGTCGCCTTCCTTGGCCCCGCAGTTGGCGAAAGCATACTCGACGGCGTTGGCGATCGCCTCGTCACGATCGAGCTCGGCTTGGCGCCTGATGGCAGTGGGCAGGACCGCGCCCAGAACCGCCTCCATCGCCCCGTCCGGAATGCGTTCGTAATTGTAGATCGGCGCGATCTCGCTCTCGGGCAGCATCAGATCGACGGTTAGGTCCAGGCGCGTACCGCAGCGGGGATCGACCGCGTAGGTCGCCTCGGCAAGCGCACCGTCATAGCCTCGCCCCAGGCAGACCACCGCCCGGTGAAACCCGAAGAATTCGACGTAGCCCAGGACCAAGCCCGTCCGTGGGTCGGCGCGAACGCTGACGCAGTGCAGCGGGGTCCCCTTAGACCGCCCCCCGACCAGATCTGCTTGATAGTACCAACCGAAGGGCGGCTGCGCGCCGGGACGGCGCAGATAGTCCAGCGCCTCGCCGCAGCTGGCCATCGACACGCCGGCCTCGGCGGCGAGGGCCAGGCAGCTTTTGACGAGTGATCGCCCCGCATCCTCCCCGCCGACCTTGAAGCTCTGCATGAGAGCGCCTTCGGGATAGGACCGGGTGACCTGGGCGCTCGCGATGAGGCCCTCGACATCGATGTCGGGATGCTTGCGCTTGAGACCGGTCAGCATCTTGCGAGCCTCGGCCATGGTGCGGACCGACAATTCGAAGCGGACGCCTTGGGGGGTTTCGGTGCGGCTGAAGGTCGGCTTTGCCGCCGTCAAACCGCCTTCGTGCCGCATGACGAGCTTTTCGCCCGCGGTCGTCGAGATCGCCATCGGCGGCGGCGCGCCGCGATCGCGCGTGACCGAGAACAATAAGCAAAGGCCGTTAAGCTGGCTGGCCAGGGCCGCGTCCCAGGTTCGACCGGTCCTGTCGTTGCAAGGCTTGCAGATGAAGCCCCGGATCTCGAGCCGCCCGCCGATCGCGTTGAGGATGACATGCTCCGAGGAGTCGTTGGTCGCGGTCAGCGGATCGTCGCAAAGCGCGCAGCGGCTCAACATGGGTTCACCGTCCGACATCGGTCAGGCGAAGCCAATCTGAAGAGAAGACGCGCTTGCCGCCTACTACGCCGCATACACCTGAGCCCCGGCGATCTTGCTGACGCCGTCGAAGACGAAGGCCAGGCTGTGACGCGCACGGGTCGCGCCGACATACATCTTGGCGGCCGACTTTTCGACGTGTCGCAGCTGCGCCGACGCCAGCCATTTCTGGCCAAGACGGTGTGGGAAGATCAGGACACGATCGAACGTCATGCCCTTGGCCTCGCCGAAGTTCAGGGCCGGAAGGTCGTGACAGGCGGTCTTCTTGTCCAGCCGCAGGACTTGCGGCGCGTAGCGCGCGACATAGCCGCCGACGTCGCCGGTGCGGACGATGAAAACCCCGTCGTGATCGGTCTGGGTCGTGTTGAGCGACTTGGTGACCGGCTCTCCTGGGAAGAAGGTGTCGCTCAGATCGGCGATCGCCTGGTGACACCGATGGGTGTGCTGCTCGTACGACAAGGTCGCTAAGCCCTGCTTGTCCCATTGCTTGAACTTATCGACGATCTTGATACCCGCGAAGGCGGCGTTCTTCTTGGATTGATTGGTCTTGAACGTCGCTTGCCGATGGTCGCCGACCAAGGTGACCCGGATGCCCGCCTTAAGCATGCCCTCCAGGATCTCCAGATCGTAGCCCGCCATGTCCTGGATCTCGTCGACGAAGATGTGGTCGAACCTTTGGGCCAGGCGACGCATCACCGCGCCGTTGCTGCGCTGGTCGCACGCGCAGATGAACTTGGCGATCTTGTCGGAATAGATCAGCCGCCCGTTCGAAAAATAGTGCGCCGCGGTTAGAGCCTCCTTCACGTAGGGAACGGAGTGCCCCTCGATCCAATGGAGGCCGTCTATGCGACGCTCATAGAGGACGCGCTGATAAGGGCGGGCCATTTCGCGAAGCAGGAACGAAAACCAGGTCATGACCTCGATGCGAGCGGGGATGACGGGTCCGTGTCCGTAGAGCTTTCGCTCGATCTCCTGCTCGTTGTTTTGGGTGTAGGTGAGCAGCGCGATGCGTGATCCGCCTTGCGCCATCGCTTCGTTGACGATGCGGGTGGTCTTGCCCCCGCCGGCCGCGCACATGACGATCCGGCTAGCCAATGGCGTCGAGGATGTATTTCGGCGCGGCCCAGGCCACGCCGGTATTGAAGAAGCACAGCGCCGTGTCGGCCTTATTGGCCTTCATCCACGCCAACAACGCGGGCTCATCGTCGAAGGCCTTGCCGAGCACCTGCTCGATCACCGCCTTGCCGTTCGCCTTCAGAAGCTGCGGCTCCAAGGTCGGGTACGCCTCGTCCTGGTCGTAGCGGATTTCGATTTTCGGGGTCTTCGCGTAGTCGGCGTACTTGGCCACGAGCGCGGCGACGTTGCCATCATTGTCGGTCACCACCGCAGCGGGACGATCGAGCACCACAGCGATTTCCAGGAAACGCTTGAACGCCAGGGAATTGACCGAGATCACATCGACCCCGTCGGCCAGCGGCATCCTGCCGTGTCGCTTTTTATAGGCCGCCTGGACGACTAGCTCGTCAGAAGGCCCTTCGACCAGGATCGTTCGCGCCGCCAGGATCAAGCGCAGGGTGTCGTGCCCGGGCAGGCGCATGAAGTAGTCATGGGTCCCAGGGGACAACGACTTGAGCGTGATCGCCTTGCCGCGATGGAACAGGATCACCGACTCCACGCCGAGCTTGTTGAGCACGAAACTGCTGTGGGTGGTGATGATCAGCTGCCGCTCGCCGCGCCGTTCGCCGATATGGGCGATCAAACTGTTGAGGTTGGCGAACGACAGGTGGTTCTCCGGCTCCTCGATCAGGATCAGGTGGGAGTCAGCCGAGGTCTCCATGGCCAGCTTGATCTTGATGGCGTTCTGCTCGCCCTTGCCGACCAACGGCAACGGGATGTCGTCGAGGTGGGGCATGACCCCGGTCTCCCAACTAGCGCGCGAGGAGGTGTCCAGCGAGACCGACAGGGTCTTGTCGGAGATGTCGCCCTTCTTCTTGGCCAACGCGTCATTGAGGTCCTTGACCTTGGCCTGGCCGACAAACGCGTCCTTCATCAGCCGGTACGACAGCGCTAGGTCGACCTTCTGGCCCGGGCTGAGGCTGTCTTTCATGATGTCGACGACGTAACGGCTGGCCGCGGCGTTGTTGCGGATCGTGCTGGCGTCGATCAGCGCGGTCTTGATGGCGATGGAGCGGGCGGTGATCTCGTTGCCGGCGAAACTGCGCCAGCGAACGGCGTAGTACTCGATCGGCAAGGTGCGGATCAGGTCCGGCTGGGCGACGTAGCTGGCCAGCTCGTCGGCGTAGTCCTTGTTGATTTCGATCGACATGGAGACGCCGGGGACATCGCTCTTGGCGGTGTTGTTTATCCCCTTGAGGCTCACCAAGGCCGGGTCGTCGTGGAAATAGAGCTCGATCAGAATGGCCGGCGGCGCCATCGCCGTCTTGGCTTTCAGCGCCTGGATGTAGAGGTCAACGATTTCCGCGTTGAACAAGTGCGGATGGAGCTCCGTCTGAATGGCGCGCCCGTTCAGCTGACCGCTCAAGGCCAGGTGGATCGCTTCCAGAAGAGTCGACTTCCCGCACTCGTTATTGCCGACGATGATGTTGAGCTTTGGATTGAGCGCCAGATCCGCTGTTTTCAGGCACCGATAGTTGCTGACGATCACGCGTGAAATGAACAAGCGTCTCTCCCCGCGCCCACCTTCAACTGACAGGTCGCACCCAAGAATAATGCAAGCTTTCGTTGCGGTCCATTGCCTGAGCGCTACTGCGGATCTCGCGCGCTTCAAAGCTCCGCAACCACCCGCGCTCCTGGCTTCGGGTCGAGGTAGGCGAGGTCCTTCCAACCTGCGGATGATTGACTCCTCCGCGCGATAAATGAGAACAATTAGGGAACATCTGGAGCCCTGTCATGTCGCCCGAACGCGCCGATCCGCGCGCGCGCCCGCACGTCCCACGACCGCCGCGGGTCTATCAAAAGACCATCGCTCGCTTGACGCGGATCGCCGTCACCGAGGGCTATGGGTCGACGCAGACCCGTCGCACGTTACATTTCCTGTTGCACACGGATCGGGGCCTGAGCAGCCGCGCCGACTACGTCGATCCGCAGCACGTGCCGGACTTCGACGGCGACGTTGCCTGGTTCGAGGTCGAGAAGATCGAGCGCGGCGGCGATCACCGCTGGCCCTGGTGGCGGGCGGTGCGGCAGGTGGAGCCGCCGGCCGATGCCTGAACCCAGCGAAAGCGACCGGCGCAAGGCCGCCCGATTGCAGCCGGCCATGGCCGCCATGCGCCTGGTCGACTGCCTGGAGCGTGGCTGGGACGTCCAGTTCCGTTGCCAGTACTGCGGCATGGAGCGGACCTGGGGGCGTCGCGAGTTTCTCGGCCAGCGCCTGCGCAAGCGCCTGGCCCGCACCATCGCCCAGGTCCAGGCCGGAGTGTTCTGCCCCCAGCGCGGCTGCGGCGGCCATTGGCCCATCGTCCGCCTGATGCGGGGCGGCTACCAGGACGCCCAGGCCGACACCCCCGCGACCCAGCGCGCACATGTTGTGACGATGCTGCTCGACGCCGGGGTTCTGCCCGAGGAGGTCGGCCTGTGAGCCCCCGCCCCTCGCGCGCAAACGATTTCCAGCCCAGCCTCTTTGACCTGCCGATCGCCCCCAAGACGCCCCTGCCGGAGGGTTTTCGTCACCAGACCGAGCTGATCACGCTGGCCGAGGAGCAAGCCCTGGTCGCGCGGTTCGCGGACCTGGATTTTCAGCCCTACGAGCACAAGGGCTATCTGGGCCACCGGCGGATCACTGGGTTCGGCTGGCGACGCGGACCGGACGGCGCGCTGGTGGAGACCGGCGAGCCCCAGCCCGATTTCCTCGCTCCGCTGCTGGACAAGGTCGCGGCCTTCACAGGGTTTGCCCGCAACACCTTCGCCCACGCCCTGGTCACCGAATACGCGCCAGGCGCGGGGATCGGCTGGCATCGCGACCGGCCGCCGGCCATCGCCATAGCCGGGGTCTCGCTGCTGTCGCCCTGCACCTTCCGCCTACGTCGTCGGTCAGGCCAAGCCTGGGAACGGGCCTCGATCGAAGCTGAGCCACGCTCGGCCTATCTGATGAGCGGCCCCTCACGCAGCCAATGGCAACACAGCATCCCGCCGGTGGAAGCCCTGCGCTACTCGGTGACATTCCGCACCGTGCCAACGCCCGCCAGCTCGCGCCAACGCCGCTGACGAACACGTGTTTTGAACCGCGCCTCCACTCCCCTCAACAATACCGGGGACCAGGACGGGAGACCTCCAATGATCGAGCATGCCTTCGAACCCGGCCAGCCGGTGATGCGCACGGGCCCCGACCTTCCGCACCTGGGGATCTTTAACGGCCAGGTCTACGAGGTGGAGGATTTCGCGCGTCATCACGCCGAGGGCCTCTATGTGCGCGGCATTCCCGAAGGCCTGGACCCCGGCAACTTCCAACCAATCCAGGTCTGAAGTCCACGCCCGGGATCGTAACCCGCATGGGACGAGACCCGAAGGGGCTCGTCGGCGATCATTCGCGCCGCGCATGGCGACGTAGAGCCCAGTCGCGCGTATTGCGCGCGAGGCGCCAACCCCCGTCGCGACCTTTGACCTCCGATCGGCCCTGGCGGACAACAGACCGCCCCAGAAGAGGATCGCCCATGACCGAGGCTTCATGGACTGAAACCGAACGCCGGGCCCTGGCCCGTGCGGCGCTGGCCCTGGTGGAGAGCTGCGTGCGCAACACCAAGATCGAGGATTGGCATGCCGGTCGCGAGGTCGTCAGCCCGGCCGGCGACTTCAGCGACGTGAAGATCGTCAGCCCTGCGGGGGAAATCCCCTACCTTGAGGCCTCGCGCATTTCCGACGCCGAGATGAAGGCCTGGATGATCGAAGTGACAAATCGCGTCTTCACCTTCCTCAGCTTCCCCGACCAGCCGATCCAGTTGGGCGGCGCGGCCCGCTGGAACACGCCCAAGCTCGACGAGAAGATGGCCCAGGGCATCCGCAACCGCATCGCCATCCGGGACGGCGCCGATCCGGCCGCGATCTACGGCGGACGCCCATCGGGCCAGGACTGAGGCTGAGCGCCAGTCGCCGCCCCCGCGGGCGCGTCCTATACAGGGATGACAAGCCAGCGCCGCGCGGCCAGTTTGGCCGGCCCAATACCGCAGGAGCTTTTCCATGAACGTTTCAGACCTCGTCGACGCCGCCGTGGCCGCCGAGCCCAAGCTCACCAAGACTCAGGCCAAGGCCATGATCGACGGCGTCTTCAAGGCGCTGACCGACGCCGCCGTGAAGGGCGAGGAAGTCTCGATCCCGGGCTTTGGCAAGTTCAAGGTCCAGGCCAAGCCAGCGCGCACCGGCCGCAACCCGGCCACGGGCGGCACGATCGAGATCGCCGCCAGCAAGAAGGTCGCCTTCACGCCGGCCAAGCAGCTGAAGGACGCCGTCAACGGCTGACGATACGGCGGCGCGACCCAGGTCCCGAACGGACCGCGGTCGCGTCGCCCCGCCGTCTTGTTGCCTTTGATTTCCGGCCCGCGCCGATGGCCGCTTGTCGGTTGCGCGATCTATCGGCGGCGCAGCAGGGTCACGGCGTGAGGACGCCATGACCCAAACCCCATCCCCTGACAAAGCCCGGACCGCCGACGGCCCGCCCCTGCGTGCGATCCGCCGCGCCCAGCTCCACAAGATCGTCCCGCTGGCCGACACGACCATCTACGAGATGGAGCGGCGCGGCGAATTCCCCCGCCGCTTCGCCCTGACCCGCCGCTGCGTCGTCTGGGATCTGGCGGAGGTCGAGACCTGGCTGGCCGAGCGCAAGCGGCAAGCTCAGGAAGGGACCCAAGAGCGCGCGCCCCTGCCCGATGTCCGCGACCGCAAGACCCGACCGGTCAGGAACCGATAGTCGAGCAGCCCGGCACGACAGCTCTCGGGGATGACGCCTCGGGCTGGGTCCAGGCCGGGGCGCAGTCCTGACCCGGCGCGGTGGCGAGGCCGCCGGAGGGGTCACCGTCGTGGCGGGCGGGCGCCGACCTGGACCTGACTGCCCTACTAAACGGTCGGCGCCGAGCCGGTCGATCAGCCGGTAGAGCGTCTCGTTTACACCGAGAGGGTCGCGGGCGGCGTTCAGGCCCGTGGATCCAGCGTGACCCCGTGGATGTCAGCCGGTTTCAAGGTCGGGACATGCCGCTCGCCCCGCACCCAGGCGTCGATCATGTCCGCCCATTCCTGAAGCATGTGCCGGCGCTGCTGGGCGTACTCGGCGACATTGTAGACGCGACGGGAGGTTCGCCGATCGACGTGGGCCAGGCACTTCTCGATCCAGTCGCTTTCGAACCCGATCTCGTTGAGCAGAGTCGAGCCCGTCCGGCGCAGGTCGTGGACCGTGAACGGCGCGAGCGGGAGCCCCTGCGCCTTGGCCCGCTCGGCAATGCTCATGGTCACGCGGTTGAACGTAGCCCGCGACATGGGCTGATCGGCCTCATAGCGCGAAGGCAGGAGGTACGGCGAGTTTCCTGCGCAGGTCTTCAGCGCGATCATGATGTCGAGGGCCTGGGTCGACAGGTAGATGTTGTGCGCCCGGCTGGCCTTCATCCGGGCAGCGGGAATGCTCCAGATCGCGTTGACGAAATCGACCTCGTCCCAGGTGGCGTCCTGCAGCTCGCTCTTGCGCACCAGGGTCAGCAGGATGAGCTTCATGCCAAGCCGGATCGTCGGCAAGGTCGGGACCTGCTCAAGGAGCGGATAGAGCAGCCGGATCTCCTTGGGCGACAACGCCCGCTCGCGCGGCGTGAAAGACCAGATCGACGACGGGCTGACGTCCTTGGCGGGGTTTTCCACCTTCTCGCCGTGCAGGCGCGCGAAGGCGAAGATCAGGTTGATCTGATCTCGGATGTGGATGGCGGTCGCGGGCGCCCCGCGATCCTTCACCAGTTGGCAGAGCGCGCGAACATCGCCCGGTTCGATCTCGGACAGCATCCGGTTCTTGAAGGCCGGCTCGACGTCGCGCTCGTAGATCGCGCGGCGCATCGCGCGAGTGCTGTCGGCCATGCGGCCTTCCTCGATCCACTTCCGCCCGAAATCGGCGAAGGTCTTGGCCGCTTTGATGCGCGCTTTGTCACGCTGCTTTTCGATCGCCGGCGAGACCCCTTCCCTCACCCTGCGCCGAGCTTCCATCCCAAGCTCGCGCGCCTTGAGCAGACTGACGCCATCGCGCCCGTAGCGACCTAGCGTCAGGGTCTCCCGGCGGTTGTTGATCCGGTAGTCGAGCCGGAAGGTGATGGACCCGGCGGGAGAGACCACGACGTAAATACCGTCACGGTCCGCGACCTTGTACGGTTTCTTCTTTGGTTTCAAAAACTTGAGTGCGGCATCGGTGAGCATGAGCGGCCTCCTTCTTGCCCCGAAAACCGACGAAAAGGCCGCAAAATACCGTCACGCCAAAAACGGCATGTCGGGAGCGCCTTTTCTGAGGAAATTCAGGGGCTTGATGTGAGAAAAAATACCGTCAGGCCTGACTTGCCTGACGGTATCAGCCGCTCGCCCTCGCGAGCAAGGTCGCGGGCGTACCGTCAATCGCGCGAAATTTGAACTGGCTCCCCTCGATCGTCGCCGATCGTTGGAGAGCCAGAACACTTATTATTTCAATGATTTAACCGATATTCGCGATGGTGCGCGAAGGTCCCCGAAAGGCCCTGAATCATTCCCACTCGATGGTGCCAGGCGGCTTGCTGGTCACGTCGTAAACCACCCGGTTGACCCCTCGGACTTCATTGATGATCCGCGTGGCCGTCTTGCCCAGGATCGGCCAGGGGAACTCGAAGAAGTCGGCGGTCATGCCGTCGGTCGAAGTCACCGCGCGCAGGGCCAGGACGTTTTCGTAGGTGCGCGCGTCGCCCATGACGCCGACCGTCTTGACCGGCAGCAACACGGCGAACGCCTGCCAGATCTGGTCGTACAGGCCGGCGTTGCGGATCTCCTCCAGATAGATGGCGTCGGCGTCCTGCAGGACCTTGACCTTCTCGGGCGTGATCTCGCCGGGGATGCGGATGGCCAGGCCCGGGCCGGGGAACGGGTGACGACCGACGAAGGCCGGGGCCAGGCCCAGTTCGACGCCCAGGGCGCGGACCTCATCCTTGAAGAGCTCGCGCAGCGGTTCGACGAGCTTCAGCTTCATGTAGTCCGGCAGGCCGCCGACATTGTGGTGGCTCTTGATCACGGCGGAGGGACCGCCGCGGGCCGAGACGCTCTCGACGACGTCGGGATAGAGCGTGCCCTGGGCCAGGAACTCGGCGCCGTCGATCTTGGCGGCTTCCCTGTCGAAGACCTCGATGAACAGACGGCCGATGGTCTTGCGCTTGGTCTCGGGGTCGCTGACGCCGGCCAGCTCGCCCAGGAACAGGTCGCCGGCGTCCACGTGGACCAGCGGGATGTTGTAGTGGTCGCGGAACAGGGTGACGACCTGGTCGGCCTCGTTCTTGCGCAGCAGGCCGGTGTCGACGAACACGCAGGTCAGCTGGTCGCCGATCGCCTCGTGAATCAGGACGGCGGCCACCGAGCTGTCGACGCCGCCCGACAGGCCGCAGATCACCTTGCCGGTCCCGACCTGGTCGCGGATCCTCGTGACCATCTCCTGGCGGAAGGCCGCCATGGTCCAGTCGCCCTTCAGCCCGGCCAGGGCCAGGAAGTTCTTGTAGATCTTCGAGCCGTTGACGGTGTGGACCACCTCGGGGTGGAACTGGACCGCATAGATCTTCTTTTCGTCATTGGCGATGGCCGCGAACGGGGCCCCGGTCGAGGTGGCGATGACCTCGAAGCCCTCGGGGATGGCGGTGACGCGGTCGCCGTGGCTCATCCAGACGGTTTCCAGCTCGCCAATGCCGGCCAGGCCCTGGAACAGCGGACTGTGTTTGCCGATGGTCAGCTCCGCGCGGCCGAACTCGCCGGCGTGGCCACCCTCGACCCTGCCGCCCAGCACGTCGCACAACAGCTGCTGACCGTAGCAGATGGCCAGCATCGGCAGACCGAGGTCGAACAACTTGCGGCCGATACGGGGGCTGTCGTCCTCGAGCACGCTGGCGGGGCCGCCCGACAGGATGATGGCGGCGGGCTTGTAGTCGTCGACCAGGGCCTCGACCTTGTCGAACGGATGGATCTCGCAATAGACGCCGGCCTCGCGCACCCGGCGCGCGATCAGTTGGGTCACCTGGCTGCCGAAGTCGACGATCAGGACGCGCTGGTGTTCGGTTTCGGTGGTCATCGGCTAGTCTCCAGCGGTCTTCGTTTCAATCGAGGCGTCAGGTCAGGGCGTATACGAGGATCGCTCCAGCACGGCGGCGAAGAAGCCGTCCGTCCCGGCGCGATGAGGGCTCAGGCGCAGATAGCCTTCGGGCGTGACGTGCTCGACGCCGTCCAGGGCGATCGGCTTCACGGTGAATTCGGGGTGGCGTTCAAGGAAGCCGGCGACACGGTCCTCGTTCTCGTCGACCAGCAGCGAGCAGGTCACATAGACCATGCGTCCTCCGGCCTTCACGAAGGTCGAGGCGTCCTCCAGCACGCTATCCTGCTCGATCTGACGCTTGACCAGTTGGTCGGGCGACAGGCGCCATTTCGCATCGGGATGTCGGCGCCAGGTGCCGGAGCCCGTGCAGGGCGCGTCGACGAAGACGACGTCGATCTTGCCTTCCAGGCCCTTCAGCGGCGTGGCCTCGATCGGCGAGCGGATCTGCAGGTTGCGAACCCCTGCCCTCTGGCCGCGCCGGATGCAGTCGGCCAGACGCCGGGCGTCGCTGTCATGGGCGAAGATCTGGCCGGTGTTGCCCATGGCGGCGGCGAGCGCGAGGGTCTTGCCGCCGCCGCCGGCGCAGAAGTCCAGCACCTGCTTGCCCTTGACCTCGCCGGCCACGGCGGCGGCGATCTGGGAGCCGAGGTCCTGGACTTCGAACCAGCCCTTGGAGAAGGCCGGCACCGCTTCGACCGACGGCGCGCGGTCGGCGGCGGCCGGAGCCGGGATGCGGAAGGCGTTGGGCAGGATCCCCGCCGGCGCGGCGTGGATCGGGGCCAGGGCCTTGGCGGCGCGATCAGCGTCGGTCTTCAGGGTGTTGACCCGCAGGTCGACCGGGGCGCGTTCGGCCAGGGCTTGCATCTCGACCGCCTGGTCGGCGCCGAAGGCGCGCACCAGACGCTCTTCCAGCCAGTCGGGATAGTCGCCCGCCACCGGGGCCGGAGCCGCGTCCAGCGAGATCGGGTGAGCCAGACGTTCACGCTCGCCATCGGTCAGGGCGCCGAAGCCATGCTCTTCCGAGGCCGCCTCGGCGATGCGGTCAGGCGTCCATTTCCAGGTGAAGGCCAGCACACCCAGCACCGCCCCACGCGCGCTCGCATCGCCCATCATCCAGCCCAGCGAGCGCTTGCGGCGAAGGGCGTCCAGGACCAGGCCCGAAACGAAGGCGCGGTCCTTCGAACCGGCGTAGCGCGCGGTCTCGCCCCAGCGCTTCAAGGCCATCTTCGAGGGAAAATGCCGCGTCTCGATCTCGGTCAAAACCTCGATCGCCGCCGAAACCCGTCCGCCGTCGCGCATCAGACCACCAGGGCCGCGAGCAGCATCAAGATCCCGACCATCGAGGCGACCCAGGTCAAGCTGCGCACATAGGGCACGCCGAAGGCATAGAGCGGGATATAGACGGCGCGCGCCGCCACATAGATCAGCGCGCCCAGCGAGGTGAGCTCGCCCAGGCGACCGCCGAGATAGTCGACCAGCACCAAGACCGCGAAGAACGGAAACGTCTCGCGGAAGTTGGCGAAGGCGCGTTCCAGGCGCCCCGCGACGCCGGTCAGCACGACCGGCTCATCGCGGGGGCCCGCATTCCACTTCAAGCCGCGCTGGGGCTGGGCGGCCGCGGCCGCCCACAGCAGGTGGACGATCCCGATCAGGACCGCCGCCGCCAGCATCTGAAGCTCGAAGGCCATCCGCATCGCCTAGACCGCGCTCGGATAGTTCGGGGCTTCGCGGGTGATCATCACGTCGTGGACGTGGCTTTCACGCAAGCCCGCGCCCGTGATGCGCACGAACTTGGCGCGCGCCTGCAGCTCGGGGATGGTCGGCGCGCCGACATAGCCCATGGCCGCGCGAAGCCCGCCGACCAGTTGGTGCAGCACTGGCGAGATCGGCCCCTTGAACGGGGTCTGGCCCTCGATGCCCTCCGGCACGAGCTTGAAGCTGTCCGTCACTTCCTTCTGGAAATAACGGTCGGCCGAGCCGCGGGCCATGGCGCCCACCGAGCCCATGCCGCGATAGCTCTTGTACGAACGGCCCTGATAGAGGAACACCTCGCCCGGCGCCTCTTCGGTGCCGGCGAACATCGAGCCTAGCATGGCGGTCGAGGCCCCGGCCGCGATGGCCTTGGCCAGGTCGCCCGAGTACTTGATGCCGCCGTCGGCGATGATCGGGGTGTTGCTCTCGCGACCGGCGCGCACGGCTTCCATGATCGCGGTCAGCTGCGGCACGCCCACGCCCGCGACAATGCGGGTAGTGCAGATCGAGCCCGGGCCGATGCCCACCTTCACCGCGTCGGCGCCGGCGTCGATCAGGGCGCGGGCGGCGTCGTAGGTGGCGATGTTGCCGGCCACGATCTGGACGCGGTTGGCTTCGCGCTTCAAGCGCGAGACGGCCTGGGCGACCTGACTGGAGTGACCATGGGCCGTGTCGATGACGACGACGTCGACGCCAGCGTCCACCAGGCCCATCGAGCGCTCGAAGCCGGCGTCGCCGACGGTCGAGGCGGCGCCGACCAGCAGGCGGCCCTTGTCGTCCTTGGCGGCCAGGGGGTGAGCCTGGGCCTTCTCGATGTCCTTCACCGTGATCAGGCCGACGGCGCGATAGGCCTCGTCGACGACGATCAGGCGTTCGATCTTGTGCTTGCGGAGCAGCTCGCGCGCCTCGCGGTGATCGATCCCCTCGCCCACCGTGATCAGGTCCTCGCGGGTCATCAGCGCCGAGGCCGGGACCTTGTCGTCGCCCTCGAAGCGCATGTCGCGGTTGGTCAGGATGCCGACCAGCTTGCCCGAGCCGCGTTCGACCACCGGGAAACCCGAGATCTTGCGGCGGGCCTTGATCTCGCGGATCTCGGCCAGGGTGGTGTCGGGATGGATGGTCAGCGGATTGATGACCATGCCGCTTTCGTAACGCTTGACCTCGCGCACCTGATCCGCCTGCTCCTCGTTGGTGAGGTTGCGGTGCAGGATGCCCAGGCCGCCGGCTTGCGCCATGGCGATGGCGAGGCGGCTTTCGGTCACCGTGTCCATGGCGGCGGACACGAGCGGAATGTTCAGACTGATTTCACGCGTGAACCGGGTCTCGGTCGTCACCTGGGTCGGCATGACGTCGGACGGGCCGGGTTCGAGCAAAACGTCGTCGAAGGTGAGCCCTTCGCGAATCTCCATCGGAGTCTCCATTTTGCGGCGCGTATGTAGCCGCGAGGCCGCCGGTTGTCGACCCGTTGAGCGCGCCTTCTTCAGCAAATTGTGCGCTGCGCCAGGCCAAGGGGTCCGCGCGCAGGTCGAGGCGCTCCGCGACAGCGGCCTGGCGCTGGTCACAAGTCCAGACCCTGACGCCCGTGGTCAGCTTGGCGCTGGCCAGCAAATGGACATCGATATAGCCGACGCCAAGGCCATGGAGACGGTTGGCTTCGATGAAGCTCAGAACCTCGTCGTCGGTCGCGGACACGGCGCGCGGCCCAACGCCAGTTCGCCGATAACAAAAGGATGAGTCAGGACCCCGCCTTCACCTAGCAGCCGCACGAGCCCTGCATTCGTGGTCCGCAGGTGGTCGACCCAAATGGATGTGTCGACCAGGATCACGCCGGTTCGAGACGCCGACGCGGAATGTCCTTGAGGTCGGGTTCACTGCCGCCGAGCAACGCCAGGCGGCGCGCGCTCTCTCGTTCGACCAGAGCCTTGAGCGCTTCACGCACCAAGGCCGTTTTCTCCCCAATCCCGGTCAGGGCCATCGCCCGTTCCAGCAGATCGTCGTCGAGCGCCAATGTCGTCCGCATGCCGCTTCTCCTTGCAGCACGAAATCTAGCATCCAATGATGCTGGCATCCATGCAAGAAGGGCCGCGCCCGCAATCCAGGCGATAGCAGCTTCAGCCGGCGAGGGCCGAAAGGCCCACACGGCCTAGCTTCGCGACGATCGAGACACCGTCGCCGGCATGAATGAGGTCTTCCGGCTTTGGGGCGTCGACTACGCGCCCATCGACGCGGTCGATTCGAACCACCAGCAACCCGCCGCCACGACGCTCGAACTCCCCGACCGTCACACGCCTGGCCGCGAAGGACGCGGGCGCGGTCACGACGCTGAGATCCAGCCCCAGGGCCGCCAAGCGCGCTTCCTGCTGGCTCGTGTCGGACTGTGCGCCGCGCAGAAAGTTGGCCAGCTTCGGGTAGAGGATGATCTCGGCGATCCGCTCGGCGCCGATATGGGTGGGCATGACCACCTTGTCCGCGCCGGCCTGGATCAGCTTGCGCTCGGTCGTAGGGCGCTCGCCGCGGGCGATGATCTCGAGCTTGGGATTGAGGCTGCGGGCCGACAAGGTGATGAACACATTGGCCGCGTCGTCTGGCAGGACCGTGGCCAGAACCTTGGCCCTCTCGACACGCATCGCGCGCAGGATATCCTCGTCGGTCGCGTCGGCATGACGGCAGAGATAGCCGAGATCCCGCGCTTCCTGGCAGCGCGCCTCGTCGCGCTCCACCACCACGAAGGTCTCGCCCGCCGAGGCTAGCTCGCCGGCCAGCATGAGCCCGATACGGCCGAAGCCGCAGATGATGATGTGGCCGTCCAGCCGGTCGATGTCGCGTTCCACGCGCTTTCCAAAGAACTGTTCGAGTTGAGATTGGGTGAGCGCCTGCACCAGCGAACCGGTGACCACGATCACCCCCGTGCACCCGAACACCATCGTGGCCATGGTGATCAGGTGCAAGTAGTCGGTGTCGATCGGTCTGACTTCACCGTAGCCTACCGTGAAAATGGTCAGGGTGACCATGTAGATGGCGTCGTCGAACGACCAGCCAGCGCCCAGATAGCCAGCAATGGCGAAGAGGCCGACCAAGAGAACGAAAACGACCGAGATCGCCAGATTGCGAAACGGCCGCGCGACCAGCGCCCCAATCGCGCCCCCCGGCCGGCTCACCGTCCCTTGAACCCCGTCGCGACCAGGAAGACCTCTGAGCTGTCGGCGCGGCTGGCCTTGGGCTTGAAGTGCTGGACCTTGTCGAAGTGACGTTTGAGACGCCCGATCACCTCGGCCGTCTCGCCGCCCTGGAAGGCCTTGGCGACGAAGGCGCCGCCCGGCTTCAGCACGTCGATGGCGAATTCGGCGGCGATCTCGATCAGGCCGACGATGCGCAGGTGGTCAGTCTCGCGGTGCCCGACGGTATTGGGCGCCATGTCGGACAGGACGAGGTCGGGCGCCCCGTCCAGCAGTTCCAGGAGCTTGCCTGGCGCGTCGTCGGCGGTGAAGTCCATCTCCAGCAGGTGCGCCGGCGCCACCGGATCGACGGGCAGCAGGTCGATGCCGGCCAGTTGGGTCACGCCACGCTCGACGGCGATCTGCAGCCAGCCGCCCGGGGCGCAGCCCAGGTCGATGACCTTCGCGCCCTTATGGAAGAAGCGGAATTTGTCGTCGATCTCGCTGATCTTGAAGGCCGCGCGGCTGCGATAGCCGAGGGCGCGGGCCTTGGCCGAGAATGGGTCGTTGATCTGGCGCTCCAGCCAGGCCTGCTGGCTGGGCGTGCGGCCATAGGCCGTCTTCAGGCGCGCGGGCTTGGCGCGGCCGCCTTCGGTGCCGCCGGCCGGCGGCTTGACCATGCGCTTGCGGGGGGGCTCTTCATCGCTCATGCGGATACCGGCTTCTTGGACGATCCGCCGCGACGACGCCGACGCGGGCGCTTCTGTTGGTCGGACATCAGGGACATCAGAAGCCCCTCTCTAAGCCCTCGGTCGGCGACGCGCACGCGCGAACATGGCCACAACTCCTGAACGGCCTGGAGAATGGCCGCGCCGGCAAGGACGAGATCGGCTCGATCCGCGCCGATGCACGGCTCCAGGGCCCGCTCGGCCGCCGTCAGCCCCTGCAGGCGTTCAGACGCGACGTCGCAGTCGGCGCGGTCCATCCAGAGGCCGTCGACGATGTTGCGGTCGTAGCGCGGCAGGCCCAGATGCAGACCCGCCAGGCTGGTGATCGCGCCGGACGTGCCGATCAGGTGGGCCCTGCCCTCGGCGAAGATCTCGCGCATCGGCTCGGCGTGCGGGAAAGCCTCGATCCGGGCCTTGACGTCGTCGACCATGGCCCGGAACCAGCCTTCCTCGGCGCGCTCGCCCTCGGGGAAGCGCTCGGCCAGGGTGACGACGCCCACGGGAATCGACAGCCAGGCCTTGATCGGCAGCTTCCACGCGGCGAACTGGCGCGGCTTGGCGTCGAGGCCGCCGCCCTTCAGGTCGACCCATGACAGCTCGGTCGAACCACCGCCGACATCGACCACCAGGGCCGCATCCTGCTCGCGGTCGAACAGGCTTATGCAGCCGGCGACGGAAAGCTGAGCCTCCTCGCGTGGGCTGATGATCTGCAGCTTGAGGCCGGTTTCCTCCTGCACGCGCCTGACGAAGTCGGGACCATTTGTCGCACCCCGGCAGGCCTGGGTGGCCACAGCCTTCACGCGGATCGCCTTGCGGCGACGGATCTTCTCGGCGCAGACCTTCAGGGCCGCCAGCGAGCGTTCCATGGCCGCCTCGGACAGTTGGCCGGTCTGCGACAGCCCTTCGCCAAGACGCACGATGCGGGAATAGGCCTCGACGACGCGAAACCCGCGCGGCGTGGGCGTGGCCACCAGAAGGCGGCAGTTGTTGGTCCCCAGGTCGAGCGCCGCGTAGCAAGCGACGGACTCATCCTGAGACCTCCGGCGCCGGCCGTGTGGCGCGCCGGGCGCGCACGGCGCCTCCGACATGGTCTCTACTACCTGTCTCGCAGGTCTTCGCGAACGGTCGCGAAACCTCACTTCGAGTCGACCATAGCACGCTGTTCGCCTCTCGGAAGGCGCCCGCTTGTGTTCCGCGTGCTGACCTCTACGTTCAGGATTCAGTCAGGTCCGCCCGGCTATTCTCAACGCCATGAACTCGAGACTCGCCAAATTCGCGATCGGACAGGTCGTCAGGCACCGCATCTTCCCGTTCCGGGGCGTGGTGTTCGACGTCGATCCCGTGTTCGCCAATACCGAGGAGTGGTGGCAGTCCATCCCGGAAGACATCCGGCCGACCAAGGACCAGCCCTTCTACCACCTGCTCGCCGAGAACGAGGACAACAGCTACGTCGCCTATGTGTCCGAGCAGAACCTGCTGCCCGACGACAGCGGCGAGCCCGTCGGCCACCCGCAGACGGCGGTGATCTTCGAGTCGTTCGATCACGGGCTTTACAAGCTTCGTCCCCGAATTTCCCACTAGGCGGCACGCTTCTCCGCCGAACACGGTTCTGGGCGCAAACTCCGAACAGCATTTGCCAAATACGGGGCGTAGCGTCGTCGCATGAGCGGAGATGGCTTTAGCAAGGGACCGCCCCCGGGCGCCCGTCCCGACTGGACGATCGATCAAGGCTGGGAAACCTATTCCCAGGCCGAGCACGATGTCTGGATCACCCTATATGAGCGCCAGGCCGACATGCTGCATGGCCGCGCCTGCGACGCGTTCATGCGCGGCCTCGACGCGCTGGACCTGCACCGCACGGGCATTCCTGACTTCAATCGCATCAACGAGGAGCTCCAGCGCCTGACCGGTTGGAGCGTGGTCGCCGTGCCGGGCCTGGTGCCCGACGATGTGTTCTTCGATCACCTGGCCAATCGCCGCTTCCCGGCCGGCCAGTTCATCCGCAAGCCGCATGAGCTGGACTACCTGCAGGAGCCCGACATCTTCCACGATGTCTTCGGCCACGTCCCGATGCTGACCGATCCGGTGTTCGCCGACTACATGCAGGCCTATGGCCGGGGCGGCCAGCGGGCGGTGGGCCTGGGTCGCCTTACCAACCTCGCCCGTCTCTACTGGTACACGGTGGAGTTTGGCCTGATGAAGACGCCGGCGGGTCTGCGGATCTACGGAGCCGGCATCGTCTCGTCGCGCGCGGAGTCGATCTTCGCCCTGGACGATCCCTCGCCCAACCGCATCGGTTTCGACCTGGAGCGGGTGATGCGCACCAACTACCGGATCGACGACTTCCAGCAGGCCTATTTCGTGATCGACTCGATCCAGACCTTGCAGGAGGTGACGCTGCGCGACTTCAGCGCCCTCTATGAGCGTTTGACGGGCGCCAGCGAGATCGGTGTCGCCGAGATCCTCCCCGGCGACACCGTCATTACGCGCGGCACACAGGCCTATGCGAAAGCCGGCGGGCGCTTGGCTTCGGCCGCGGCCGGCTGACCCTTCAGGCCGAACAGGATCCGCACGCCGGGGATGCGCCGGACGACCTCGTAGGTAGCGAAGCAGCCGGCGAACGTCGCCACGATCAGGATCGCGCCCTCCAGCCCCTGGGGCAGGCCCAGCTTGGCCAGATGGTAGGCCATGACCACAATCAGGGTCTGGTGGACCAGGTAGAAGGGGAAGACGCCCAGGGTCAGGTAGCGCAGCGCCGGCCCGCCCTTGTTGGCCAGATGCTTGGCCCCAAAGCCCAGGATGGCGACGATGGCGCACCAGGTGTCGGTGGCGAACACGAAGCGCATCAGCAGCTTCAGCTGCGGCGGCGGGACGGCGCTGTCGCTGCGATAGGTCCAGACATAGACGCTCCAGGCCGCCCAGGCCGCGACAGCCAGCGCCAGCGCCGGCCAGCGCACGGCCGTCAGGCGATCGCGCAGCACTTCGGACTTGGCGAGACCGAAACCCAGCAGGAAGGCGCTGAACGAGACGGCGTGGACATAGTGGTCGCCGACCAGGGCGTGGGTCTCGCCATACTTGGCGTAGAGCGTGGCGCGCAGCATCCCCAGGAACAGGATCGGCCAGACGAACAGACCCACGCCCTTCAGCGTCCACTCAGCCGCCTTCTGAATGTGCCGGCCGGCCTTTTTCCAGACCAGCAGCATGGCGGCCAGGACCAGGGTGTAGAACAACAGATAGGCGACGAACCACATGTGGTTCCAGGTCGGGGTGGTCAGGCACTCGCCGTCGGTGCCGCACCAGTGGCCCGAGGCCGTGGCGTAGCGGACCCAGAAGTTGTCGACCGTGAGGCCACTGTTCGGGTGCAGGGCGATGTACTCGACCACCTGATAATAGGACTGCGGCGGCACGATCACGAACATCGCGAACAGCAGTGGCGGCAGCAGGCGGGCGACCCGGGCCCACGTCAGCTTCCCGACCGGCGTCTTGTCCGCCATGAACCGCGTCGCCGCGCCGGAGACCAGGAACAGGAGGGTCAGGCGCCACGGATTGGTCAACAGCATGAAGGGCATCAGCCCCTCGACCACGTGCGGCGACTTCACGTGCCATTCCCACGGCACGTAGAACATGCCCGTATGGTAGAGGATCAGCAGGAAGAACGCGCCGACCCGAATCCAGTCGAGGTCATAGCGCCGGTCGAGGGGTAAGGCAGTCGTGGTCATGAAGAGGCGTCCGGCTTGAAAAGCGATGCCAAGGACCTGACGCAGCGCGCCCCGGTCAGCCAAGCATCCGGGGATCAGCGGTCGCTGGCTGGGACGACCGGAAAGGCTTCAGGGACCAACGGCGGGCTTTTCGGGATGACCGGCGAGGAACGCCTATGGCTAACCCGCGCCTGGATTCTTGGAGCCTGCCTGATCGCGGCGATCACGGTGGTCAACGTCCTGACCATCCAGCACGACGCGCCGAGACTGGGCGTGATCCGGCCGGCGATCTGGGAGGTCAGCAGCGCGCTGGTCACCATGGTCATCTTCGGCATTCCGGCGACCATGGCCCTCTGGATGGTGCGCAAGCAGCCGCGCTGGTGGCAGGCCGTCCCGGCGCACCTCGTAGCCGTATTCGTCTATTCGGTCCTGCACGTCTCCAGTTTCGTGGCTCTGCGCAAGCTCGGTCACGCCGTCATTCTGCACGAGGGTTACGACTTCGGGCCGCTCTCGTCCGAGTTCCCCTACGAGTTCCGCAAGGACATGATGTCTTACGGCCTGGCGACGATTATTTATTGGCTGGCCCTGCGGCGCAGCGCTCAGGGGCCGATGGGCGTCCAAGCCCCCGCCCTGCCCGCCACCTTCGACATCCAGGATGGCGCGCGGCTCATCCGCGTGCCCGTCGCCGACATCGCGGCCGTGCGCTCCGCCGGCAACTACGTGGAGTTTGTCCTGGCTGACGAACGCCGGCCGCTGATGCGCTCGTCGCTGAGCGCGGTGCACGCCGGTCTCGCCGCGCACGGCTTCGTGCGCTGCCACAAGTCCTGGCTGGTCAATCGTTCACGGGTCACGGGGCTGAAGCCCGAGGGCTCCGGCGACTACGCCGTGGAGTTGGGCACGTTGGAGGTTCCGCTGTCGCGGCGCTATCCCGAGGCCCTGGCGGCTCTGAAAAGCTAGAGCAGCATTCCCATCAGGATGTCGTCCTCGAACCGGCCGTCGGGATAGCGGCCACGCTTGGGCTGACGCCCCTCCTGCTGGAAGCCCAGGCGCTCGTAGAGCCGGATGGCGTCCGGATTGCCCGCCCCGGCCGCGAGCTCGATGCGCAGCACCGGAGGGCTCATGGTGCGCGCCTCGGCGATCAGGGCCATGAAGAGCTTGGAGCCGATGCCTCGCCCTTGGTGATCCGGCTGGACCGCGACCGTCACCCCGCCCAGCACGTGGGCGAAGAGCGCGATATGCTCACGGCGCGCATGAATCTCGCCGCAGATGCTCCCCTCTTGATCGACCGCCACGAGGCAAACGCCGCCTGGCGTTTCGATCACGCCGCGAACATAGGCCTCCGTGATTTCCTCGGGCGTGCGCGCCAGCCGCCCCGGCTGAACCGCCGCGGCCTTGTGCGTGGCCAAGATCCCGGAAAGGTCGTCGAGGCTCGCCTGCCGGATAGTGACGCTCATGACGCCCTCTGAAATGGATAGAAGTCTCCGCCAAGGTCTAGGATCTGGCTGAGTTCGTCCAGAGCCTCCCGACACTCTGTCAACAGGTCGGGGTCGGCCAGGTCCGCCGGGGCCAGGCGGTCGCGATAGCGGCGCCGCACCCAGTCGGCCAAGGTGGTGTGCAGAGCCGGCGTGAACCGCTGGGCGGGATTCGTCGCCGACAGCTCGGCGTCGGTCAGGACCACCCGCAAACGCAGGCAGGCCGGGCCGCCGCCGTTGCGCATACTTTGGCGGACGTCGACATACTCCACGCGCCCGATCGGACCGTTGGACGAGGCCAGGCTCTCAGCGACCGCGAAGGCGCGCGGGTTGTCGCGTGTCTCGGCCGGGGCCAGCAGCACCAGGCGGTCCTCCCCCGGGATCACCAGAAGCTGCGAATTGAACAGATAGCTAGCCACGAGATCGGCCATCGGGAGGTCAGCCTCCGAAACCTCGACGAAGGCCGGCTCGAACAGCCCCTCGGCGGCGTCACGAATATCTCGCTCGATCCCGGCGCGATCCTCGAAGGCGCGTTCGTGGAAGAACAGACACTCCCGCGTGCCGACGCAAACCACGTCGTTGTGGAACGCCCCGCCCTCGATCGCCGCGCGGCCCTGCTGCGGAAACACCGCCCGCGCCGCGCCATGGCGGCGCTGGATGGCCTCGAAGGCCTCGCGAGTCTGGCGGGCCGGGAACTTGCCGTCCCAATGGCCCCAAGCCTCGCGCCCCCAGACGAACAGGTTGACGCCCGGCGCGCCGTGTTCAGCGCAGAGCCGGACGTGGTTGGCCGCGCCCTCGTCGGCGAAGTGCGGCTGGGCCGGCAGCGGGTCGTGGACGGCGAAACGGGCTTCGTCCGGAAACAGACGACGCAGGGCGCGCGTGGTCTGCGGGCCTTCCAGGCTGCGATGCAGGTTGGTCAGCAGGTTGGCCGGCGTGAAGTGGACACGGCCGTCAGCCGTATCGGCGCTGGGCGTCACCGTCGCGGCGTTGGCGGCCCACATCGGCGAAGCCGAACAGGCGGCGGCGGCCAGCGCCGGCGCATCCTTCCAGGCCTGTTCGATCACCGCCGCTTCCGAACCGGAAAAGCCTAGGGATTTCAAAAGACTTACAGCCGGCCGCTCATGCGGTGGCAACACGAACTGCGGGATCCCCAGATCCGCCAGGCGGCGCATCTTGCCAAGCCCTTCCAGCGCCGCGCCCCGCGGGTTCGACGCCTCGCCGGCGTTCTTCTGGCTGGCCAGGTTCCCCGGCGAGAGACCGACGTAGGAGTGGGTCGGCCCGACCAGGCCGTCGCAATTGGCCTCGATCGCGCTGCTCATCCGCCCAGGCCCTTGATGTCCTTCAGGGTGTCGGTGATGGCCGGCGCCTCGAAACTGGCGATGGGATAGGCGCAGTAGTCAGCGGCATAGTAGGCGCTGGGCCGATGGTTGCCCGAGGCGCCCAGACCGCCGAACGGCATCGACCCCGCCGCGCCCGTGGTCGGTCGGTTCCAATTCACGACTCCCGCGCGGATACGGCTCAGGAATTGATCCCAACGCTTTGATTCGTTGGAGATAAGCCCCGCCGACAGACCATAGCGCGTGGCGTTGGCGGCTTTCAGCGCGTCGTCGTAGCTGGCCACGCGGCGCACCTGCAGCCACGGGGCGAACAGCTCCTCATCGGGCGTGTCGACGCCGGTGATGTCGACGATCCCGGGCGTCACGAAGGCCTCGCTGAGCCCCTCGACCGACCTTAGCGAACGGATGCGCTCACCGCCCATGGTGTCAGCGATGGCGCGAGCGGCCTCGGCGGCGCGGGCCGAGATCAGCGGACCCATGAAGGTCTCGCCTTCCCCGTTCCAAGGTCCAATCGAGAGCCGGTCGGCCAAGGCCGCCGTCGCCTCGATCACCTTCCGGCCAAAGGCGTCGTCCGGCACGATCAGCCGCCGGGCGCACGAGCAGCGCTGGCCCGTGGTGATGAAGGCCGACTGCACGACCAGCGCCGCCACGGCCTCGGCGTCATCTGCGTCCCAGACCACCAGCGGATTGTTGCCGCCCAGTTCCAGGGCCAGGATCACATCGGGTCGGTCGGCGAAGTGGCGGCGGAAGAAGGTTCCGGCCGCCGCCGAGCCGGTGAACAGCAGGCCGTCGATAGCCTGGTTGATCAACGCCTGACCGGTCTCACGGTCACCTTGAACGAGGTTGACGACGCCCGCCGGCACGCCAGCCGCCTCCAAGGCCTCGATCATCAGCTGACCCGCCAGAGGCGTCTCCTCCGACGGCTTGAACACCACGGTGTCGCCCGCCAGCAGGGCCGGCACGATGTGGCCGTTGGGCAGGTGGCCGGGAAAGTTGAACGGCCCCAGCACCGCCATGACGCCATGGGCCCGATGGCGCAGCACGGCCCGGCCGAACGGCATGGCGTTCTCGGTGACGCCCGTACGCTCGTCATAGGCCTTGATCGACAGGTCGACCTTGCCGGCCATGGAGCCCAGTTCGGCCCTGGTTTCCCACAGAGCCTTGCCAGTCTCGCGGCTCAGGGCCTCGGCGAAAGCGGCGGTGCGCTCGACCAGGATCTCCTTGTAGCGGCGCAGGACAGCGATGCGCGCCTCGCGCGGCTGGTCGGCCCAGGCGGGGAAGGCCCGGTGCGCCGCGGCCACGGCCTCGGCGACGTCGGCCTCGGTGGCAGCCGCCTCGCGCCACACCGCCTCGCCGGTCGCCGGGTCGGTCGAGACCAGCTCCGGACCGCGCCCCGAACGCCACTTCCCGTCGATGAACAAGCCGCTCATGCCTTCACCCGCACCATGTCGCCTTCGCCTACGCCCAGAGCCTGGGCCGTCTCTCGTCCCAGGGTCGCGTTCTCGCCATCGATCAGCACGGGCGCTCGCGCCGCCCGGAACCGGGCCAGGGCGCCGCTGGAGACCAAGGCCTCCTCACCGAATGCGTCCTCGCCAATCTTCACCCGCAGGCTGCGCGCATCCCGCACCGTCTTGATGTCGTCGCGGCGCGCGGCGACGGTCGGCCCCGCGTCGAAGATGTCGATCAACCCCTGATAGCGAAAGCCCTCGGCCTCCAGCATGGCCCGCGCCGCCTCGCCCTCGCGGTGGACACGGCCCAGCACCTCGCTGGCTTCCTGGGGCAGCAACTCGGCATAGATCGGATGGCGCGGCGCCAGGTCGAGGATGAACTGGCCATCGGTCGAGGCGCTCATCATGTCGGCCTCGTCGAACTCCAGGCGGAAGAACTTGCTGGCCACGTGGTCCCAGAACGGGCACCCGCCATCCTCGTCGAACCAGCCGCGCAGTTCGGCCAGCACCATTTCGGCGAAGCGCTGGGGCTCCAGGCCGATCAGCATGTAGCGCGACTGGGCCAGCAGGCGCCCCGCCCCGCCCTTGCGGCGCTCGGGCCGCAGGAACAACGAGCCGACCTCCGACCAGCCGGCGCATTCGTTGACCAACACCAGGGCCCGGTGATCGAAGCGCTTTTCGAGAGTCGGCGACGACTGGGCCAAGGTGACCACCCGGAACGAAAAGTGCGGTCGCTTCAGCCCCACCCCCGCCTTGACCCCGGCGACGCCGATCACCTCGTTGGCCTCCAGATCCTCCAGCATCAAGGTGTACCAGGCCTCGGGCGGGGCGACGCCGGACTGGAAGCTGGCTTCGGAGAGCGCCAGGCGGGCGCGCAAGGTGGGCTCGTCCTCGGGCAGGCTGGTGAAACCGCGCCCGGACAGCACGGCCAGTTCCATTAGGGCGTCGAAGTCGGCGGAGCCGGCGGGACGGACGACAAGCATTCAGACACTCCCCATGGCCGCGCGGATCGCTCTGGCGTCGATCTCGCCGCTGGCCAGTTTCATCAGGATCAGCGCCGAGAGCTGCGCGCGCTCGACGAAGCTTTCGGGAAAGGCGTGCTCGGCCTCGCTGTGGATATCGCCGCCGCGCACACCCAGGGTGTCGACGTTCGGCAGGCCCGAAGCGAACAGGTTGTTGCCTTCGCAGACGCCGCCCGACGGCTTCCAGGCGATGTCCTGCCCGAGCAGTGCCCCGACGTCCTTCACCGCTCCGAACAGCTGTTGCTGGGCGGCGTTGAACGGCTTGGCGCCGCGGGTGATCAGGCCGTGCAGATGGGCGTGCAGGTCATCGCCGATCTCGCCGACGATGCGGGCCACCTCGGCCTCGAACCAGGCGGCGGCCTGCGCTTCCGGGAAGCGGACGTTGAAGCGGACCACGGCCACGTCCGGCACCATGTTCAGCGGCGCACCGCCGTCGATGCGGGCGACATTGACCGTGACGCCGTCGCGCTGGCCGTTCAGGCCGTGCAGCTTTTCGGCCACGCGCGCCGCGCCGATGATGGCGTTGCGGCCGGCGGCGAAGTCACGGCCGGCATGGGCCGCGCGGCCGTGGATGACGATGTGGAAGTTGCCCGAGCCCTTGCGCGCGGAGGCCAAAGCCCCATCCGCGAGAGCCGGCTCATAGGTCAGGCCGACATGGCCGCGCCGCGCGAAGTCCGCCAGCACCGGCCCCGAGGCGATCGAACCGATCTCCTCGTCGGGCGACAGCAGCACGCGGTAGCCGAGATTATGCGAGTCCGGGTGGGCTTCGAAGCCTTCGAGCGCCGCCAGCATCACCGAAATGCCGCCTTTCATGTCGGCGATGCCCGGGCCGTGCAGCGCGCCGTCGGGACGCGTGCGGACGACCTGGAATGGGCTCGTCTCGGGATAGACGGTGTCATAGTGGCCGGTCAGCACGACCTGGACCGGGGCCTCGGGGCGCACCACGACAGCCAGGGACGGCGGGTGATGAAACTCGGTCTCGCGGCCGTCGGCGGCGATCTCCCGCGACGGCGACAGCGGCGTCTCGATCGGCGCGGCGGGCAGGCGCGCGGCCGCGTCGAGCAGAATTTGCCTCTGGCGCTCCAGCCCGGCCAAGTGCCGGCTACCGGAGTTGATGGCGCACCAGTCCACGGCGCGGTCGACGATCAGGCCGCCATCGCGCGCGATGTGATCCAGAACCGCGCGATCTTCTGAATTGAGTCGCATGAAAAGCCTGTCCTCCCTCAGTCAAGATAACCAAGGGCCGCGGGTAAAACGTTGTCACCTCCGGGGAGGTAACCGGTCGCCCGCGCAACAGCCTTGCGTCTCTAGTAGTCTTTTCTCCAGCGGACGGAAAGCTTGGCGTCGTTCTGGCCGCCGATCCGCGAAACCAGCGACAGCGTCCGACGGACGCGCCACTCGACCTGGGCGGCGGGCCCCTCCCGGCCGCCGCCGATAATCTCGACATAGACGTCGTCGGTTACGTACTTACCGCCCGACACCGTCATGCCCGTGGCGCTTTCGGCGAAGGCCAGGCGATCGAGGCGCGCGAAGCTGCGCAGGTTGCCGATCACGTCGAAGCCCCCGCCGCCGGCCAGCGAGGCGAGCGCGGACGCCAGCTGAGCCGCCTCGATCGGCGACAGCTGGGCGGCCGAGGCGCCGAACAGCACCTGGCTGAGCACCTCGTCGCTGGGCAGCTCGGGCTTGGAGGTCAGGGTGATCTCGGGCTTGGCGGCCGTGCCCTGGATGCGGACCACCGCCGTCAGGGAGGTGTCCTGGCGTGTCGCTGAAAGATCCAGGCGGATGCGGTCCAGTTGGCTGGACAGATAGACCACGCCGTCGTCGTCGAACTCGAACCGCTTGCCGGCGAAGTCGTACTCACCCCGCACCATGCGCGCCACGCCCGAGAGCTGCGGGGCCAGGGAGGTGCCGCCGACATGGGCGTCCAGCGACAGCTCGACGTCCAGGCCCCGACCGCGCACGAACACCCGGCGCGGCGCCTTCAGGTCCAGGTCCAGAATCATACCGCCCGTGTTCGGGCGGCGCTGCAGGCCCTGATCCAGATCCTGCGGGCGATTGCGCTCGATCACGTCCATGGCCACGACGCCGGCCGGTGTCTTGCTCTGGGCCGAGACATCGGCGCGGTCGAGGGTCACCGCCCCCGTCAACTTGATCTTTCCGTCGGCCGAACGGTTCACCGAGGCCTGCCCACTGGCGACCGCCGAAGCCAGGTCGTTGTCGATCAGGCGGAAGCTCTTCATGTCGAGCTTGAAGTTGCCCACGCCGTCGCGCGCCAGGCTGATCCGCCCCTGGCCCGAGATCGTACCGCCCTGCCCGTCCTCGCCAATGGCCTGGCTGACGTCGATGGCGTTGTCGGCCAGGGCCGTTCGAAGGACGACGTTGCGCAGGCGCAGGCCGGTCTGGCCGTCCTCGAAGCCGCCATTGTCCAGGGTCGCCGAACCCAGCAGGCGCGGGTCGGCGAGCGTGCCGCCAATGCTGCCCTGCAGATTGATGCGCCCCGACAGGGAGCGGTCGGCGCCCATCAGCAGGTTCCACAGCGGCTTGATCTCGCCCTTGGCCGAGAACTGCCCCTGCACGCCGCGCTTCTTGTCGATCACCAGGCGCAGCGGCCGGGCCGAGGCCTCGACCGGCAGGACGAGGTTGGCGTCGGCCTTCAGGCCCTGGCTGTTGTCGCCGTCGGCGACGATGGTCAGGTGGCTGTCGGTCAGGTCGCCGTGGACCTTGGCGTTGAGCGACTGCTCGATCTTGGCGCCGCGTTCGCGGGCGTTCGAAAGGCGCATGGTGAAGTCGCCGCCCAGGGCCTCGCCCTGTCCGCGCAGATTGAACGAGCCGTCGATGTCGCCGTCGAGATCGGGGTTGAAGGCGGTGATCGCCACGCCCGCCAGTTCCGCCTTCAGCATGGCCGTGGCGCCGCCCAGGTCGGCGTCGATGTCGGCGCGTCCCTTGTCGATGGCCAAGCGCAAGCGGGCCTGGGTCGGGCCGTCGCCGAAACGAACCTTGGCCGTCTCGCGGGTCTTGATCTCGGTGCGGCCCATGCGGCCGGCGGCGTCGAGGCTGAGGTCGTAGATCTTACCGCTCTGCGCCAGGTCGCCCGTGCCGCCGATGCGCCAGCGGCCGCCGGGAGCCTCGCCGCGCGCATCGATGGACAGAGGCAGGCGCGCCAAGGGGCCGTCGGCCTTGATCCGCGCCGAGCGGACTTTCCAGGCCCCGGTCGCGACGTCCTCGGCGGTCAGGTCCAGGGTCGCGCTGGCTCCGCCGCCACCAGGCGCGTCGACCAGCTTGGCCGTGCCCTTGACCTGGCCCTGCGGCAGGAAGGCGCCGGGGCCGATGGCGACGGTCAGGTCGGCCGTGGCCGGCAGCCCGTCGCGCAGGCTCATCGCCCCCTTGGCCTTGGCGCCGCCGGCGTCGACGTCCAGTTCGCTGAGTTCGATGCCGCCTGGCGAGAAGCGGAAGGCCGTGCGGCCGCGCGCCGGACCATAGCCGCTGTCGGCTTGCAGCGCCGCGACGCCGTCGGCGCCGTTGGGGCCGCGCGCGAAGGTCAGCGTCAGATGCGCCTTGGTCAGGGGCAGCATGGGAAGGTCAACGCGGTCGAAATCGGCGTTCAGCTCGGCCTTCGGGGCGGCCAGCGTGCCGCCGACGTGGCCGTCCCCCGCCGCCTTGCCGGCGACTTCGACCGGACCGGCGCGGAACGGGCCCGTCGCGGTCCAGTCCAGCTTGAAGTCGAGATCCAGAGCCTTGCCGACCGTCATCTTCCCGGAGGATTGCAAGCTGGCGTTGGTCCCTTCCAGCTTGGCGTCCGCGACAGCCAGGACGCCGTCGTTCCAGCTGGCCTTGCCATTCAGGCGGGGCGTCGCGCCCAGCAGGCGGTCGATCTCGGGATAGCCGGTGGCGAAACCCGCCGCGCGACTGTCGACCGTGAAGCTCCAGGGCCGGTTGGCGAAACTGCTCGCCGTCCACTTGGCGGTGACCGAGCCCTTCGCGCCCGGCCGCACCGGCCCCATGCTGGCCACCTTCATGTCGCCGTCGAATGACAGGCCGCCGAGCGGTCCGCGTTCGCCCTTGCCGGTGACGATCAGGTTCGGGGCGTCGATCCGGGCCGACTTGATCAGGAACCGACCACCCTTGACCCGCGCTCCTTCGAACGAGGCCTTGGGGCTGGGACCGAGCAGAGCCAGAAGGCCCGCGCCGCCGCCGCCCGACGCGCTCGCCTGGGCCTTGATCTCCAGTTCGCCCTTGGCCCAGCGGACCTTGGCCGGTCCCTTGGCGCGCTTGAGGCGGTAGCCCAGCAATTCCAGGTCGGCGACGTCGACATCACCCTCGACCGAGAAGCCGCCCTCCTCCAGTCGGAAGACGCCGTCGGCCAGGCCGCGCCCCATCTGCGGGATGGTCACGATCCGCTTCAAGGCGCCGATCTGGGCGCTGAACGCGACTCCGTCCGGCCCCGTTCGCTTCTTGGCCAGATCCGCCAGGCCGTGGCCGTGAAGGGTCAGGTTCTGGGCCATGATCGCCAGGTTCAGGTCCGACAGGCCGTCCTGGGCCGTCTTCTTGCCATCGATCGTGAAATTGGCTTCCGGCCCGAACATGTGGGCCAGACGTTGGGTCAAGGTCGAGGCCGTGAGATCGATGCGGCCTCGGGCCGAACCGCCTTGCTCGGTCCAGGCGCCGTCGGCCTGCAGCGGCGTCGCCTGGCCCGAGCGCGCCAGGACGTTGAACGCCGCGCGGCTGGTCGTGCCGTCGGCCTTGGCCTTCAGATCGAAGGTGCGGTTGGCCGGCAAGCCCAGCGCGCCGGCGATCGCGCCGCCATTGGCCTCGGTCGCGTCGGCGATCAGGTGCAGGCTCTTGGAGCGGCCCAGGTCGAAATCGAGGTTCAGGTGATCGCCGACATGGAGGCGCGAGGCGACGCCCAGCTTGCCTTTCTGCCCGCCCTGGCGCGCCATTTCGTAGGCGCCCGCGACGTCGAAGTCGCCGTCCTTGCCGCTAAAGGCCGGGCGGGTGATCAGGCGGAACCTAAAGGCGTCGAGATCGACCGACACGGGCGCGGCGCTGGACTTGGGTCCCTTGGGCTCCATCGTCGGGCGACGCAGCACGATGACGTCGCGCGCGTCGATGCTCTCGGCGTGGAAACGACGGCCGAACAGCTCGGTCGGCCGCCAGGCCACGCGCAGGTCATGCGCCTCCAGCCAAATCCCCTTCTCATCGGAGATGGTCAGGCGGCGGACGCCGAAGTTCTTCCAGATATCCCCCGACAGGCCTTCGATATGCAGCCTGCCGATGCGGCCCAGCTTGAGCCCCGAGGCGCGAGCCTCCAGGAACATCCGGCCCTGCGGCGTGATGGGGGCCAGGCGCAAGCCGCCAGCCATGACAATCAGGATGCCGGCCAGGATCGCCGCGGCGATCAGCACCACGCCGCCCCAGCCGATCCTCCTGGCGACCTTCACGGCGGCCTCGCCCGTGGCCTCGGCCGCGTGGGCGACGGTCTCCGTCAGGTCAGGCTTGTCGTGCTCGCCGCTCAAAAGCTTTGACCGATGCTGAGATAGACTTGGAAGGCGGGATCGCCCTTGCGGCGGCCCATGGGCACGGCGACGTCGGCGCGGATCGGGCCAAAGCCCAGGTCGTAGCGGACACCAAGACCCGCACCGGCCCGGAAATCCTCGCGCTGCGGCGTATTGTGCGTGCCGATGGCGCCTGTGTCGATGAAGGCCACGCCGCTCCATTTCGACGTGATCTTCTGGCGCAGCTCAATCGAGGTCTCGACCACCGAGATGCCGCCCTGCGGGGTGTTGTCGGTCAGGCGCGGCCCGATGGCCTGGTAGGAATAGCCCCGCACCGAACCGCCGCCACCGGCATAAAAGCGCCGCGAGGCCGGAACGTCCTGGACTCCGCCACCGACGATGGCGCCCAGCTTCAGACGGCCGGCGAGCACGGTGCTGGCCTGCCGGCCGAACGGGATATAGGCCGAGCCCTGGGTGGTCAGCTTTAGGTAGGGAACGGTCGTGTCGCCGACCACGTAGGTCGGCTCGCCTCGGGCCTCCAGACGCCAGCCACGCTTGGGATCAAGGATGTTGTCCGAGAAGTCCCAGGCATAGGCCGCCAGGCCCGCGAAGGTCGCCAGGTTCAGCTTGCGGCCCGCCACCAGGCCGTTTCGGCTCACCTGCTCCTTGGTCTGGGAGATATCGAGCGAGACGCCGAAGGTGCGATAGGCGGTCGTCTGCCGTCGCTTGGTCAGGTCCACCCCGACCGTGGCGCCGGTTTCGTTGTAGGCGTCGGTGTCGTTGCGGAATATGGCGCTGTTCAGCTTCAGCGTCTGCTGGGGTCGCCGCCAGTGCGGCAGCGAGATCTCGGCCCCCAGGCGCTGCTCCAACTTGGCGAAACGCAGGGCGTAGGTCGTGGTGTCGGCGCGCTTCAGCCGGTTGTAGCGGATCCAGCGCGCATCGATGCCTGCGCCCTCGTTGGTCGAATAGCCCGCGCCCAGTTCGATGGTGCGCGACTTGCGATCCGCCAGGGTGACGACGACGGGACGGTACCCCTCGGCCGTGGCCTTGTCCGTGCCCGCCAGCGAGACCGAGATCGAATCATAGACGCTGGTGTCGCGCAGGCGGCGCTCCAGCTCGGCCACGTCCTCGGGATCGTAGACGTCGCCGGACACCCAGGGGGCCAAGCGGCTGACCCAGGCGGCGTTGGTGCGCCCCTTGGTCACGACCTCGATGCCGTCGAGGTGAACCAGTTCGCCGGCCGCGATCTTGAAGGCCGGCCGGACCGTGTGGTCGGCGTGGTCGACAATGACCTCGCGCGGCTCTGCGGCCGCGTCGGCATAGCCGAGCTTGGCCACCTGGGCGACGACACGCCCCTCGGCGCCCACGACGTCCGCCGAACGGCCCGGTTCGCCCTCGGTCAGGCGCATGGCGGTGGCGGCGCGCTGGCGGGTGCCCTCATCCGGCGGCGCGCCGGACCAGTCGATGCGTGGATCGGCGATCAGGAAGACGGGACCGGGCGTGATCTTGACCACCGCGCGCGGCGGATCGCCGTCCAGCACGTCGGGCTCGACGGTGTAGCCATAATAGCCCTCGGCACGCAGGACGGCGATGGCGTCCTCGCCAGCCTGACGAGCGCGGCGACGGGCTTCGGCGCGGCTTTGGGCGGATGTCTTGGATTGGGTCAGAGCGCGCTGGATGGCGTCGCGCAGATATCTATCCTCGACACCTTGAATCTGGGCCATCGGCTCGTCAGCAAGCGCGGCCGAGGCGATCAGCCAAGTCGCCGCCGTCAACGCGAGGGTAGTCCGCCCAAGCACCAAATCACGTTCCCCGCGCGAAGCGCCCCCGGGCCCTGCTGTAGTCCGGGGTGGCGCCGCTGTCACGACAGGAAATGCAACGAACCTTGCCCGAGCGGCGCTTCTCAAAGCGGGCGAATGGCGCCCAAATGATAAGCAGTCATGCGCATCCACGTGGCGGACGTCGAATCCGGCGCGCATGGTGGTGGCTACACTCTAGAGTCGGGGACGGCGCGGGCTCACCGGTCCGCGCCCAAGGTTATGAGAAACGTGGATAAAAGCGTGGCGGCGAAGACCCAAACCCTCGTGGACGCACCGACCCTGCCGATGACGGAGGCGGCGTACCTGCCGGGGATCGCCTACGACGAGATGTTCACGCCCGAGGGTGAGGTCCGGCCGCACTACGATCCGCTGCATGGCCGTATGTCGACCCTCGGCGCCGAGGAACTGGCGGGACGCCAGCGGACGCTGGAACGCTCGTTCCTGCTCCAGGGCATCACCTTCACCGTCTATGGGGCCGACAACACCACCGAGCGGGTCATGCCGACCGACCTGTTCCCACGCATCATCCCCGCGGCGGAATGGTCGAAGATCGAGGCGGGCCTGGCCCAGCGGCTGCAGGCGCTTAACCTGTTCCTGGCCGATATCTATGGCGACCAGCAGATTCTGATGGACGGCGTGGTTCCGCGCGAGCTCGTGCTGGGCGCGCCGTCGTATCGCCGCGAGATGCAGCACGTCTATGTGCCGCACAAGGCCTACGCCAATGTCTGCGGCAGCGACCTGATCCGCTGCCAGGACGGCCAGTTCGCGGTGCTGGAGGACAATCTTCGGGTCCCGTCCGGCGTCTCGTACATGCTGGCCAATCGCGACGCGGCCAAGCGGACCTTCCCCGGCACCTATCGCGCCGCCGGCGTGCGGCCGGTCGAGCGCTATCCCGACCTGCTGCTGGCCACGCTGAAGAGCATGGCCGCCGACTGGCGCGGCGATCCGCAGGTCGTGGTGCTGACGCCCGGCGTCTATAACAGCGCCTACTACGAGCACGCCTACCTGGCCCGCCTGATGGGCGTGCCGCTGGTCGAGGGCCGTGACCTCGTGGTGCACGAGAACATGGTCTACATGCGCACCACGACCGGCATCCGCCGGGTGGACGTGATCTATCGCCGGGTCGACGACGACTTCATCGACCCCCTCACCTTCCGCCGCGACAGCTCTCTCGGCGCCGCCGGTCTGTTCAACGCCTATCGCGCAGGCAATGTGGTGATCTGCAACGCGCCGGGCACCGGCGTCGCCGACGACAAGGCCGTCTACGCTTATGTCCCCGACATCATCCGCTACTATCTGGGCGAGGACGCCATCCTGCCCAATATCGAGACCTTCCTTTGCCGCGAACCGCGCCAGTTGGGACACGTGCTCGACAATCTCGACAAGTACGTGGTCAAGGCCGTCGGCGCCTCGGGCGGCTACGGCATGCTGGTCGGTCCGCACGCCAGCCAGAAGGAGCGAGACGACTTCGCCCAGGCGATCAAGGCCGATCCGGACAACTACATCGCCCAGCCGACCATCCAGCTGTCGACCGCGCCCTGCCTGGTCGACGGACGCATCGAGCCTCGCCACGTTGACCTGCGCCCCTTCATCCTGTCGGGCGAGAAGACCATCGTCACGCCCGGCGCCCTGACCCGGGTGGCGCTGAAGCGCGGCTCGCTGGTGGTCAATTCCAGCCAGGGCGGCGGCTCCAAGGACACCTGGGTGCTGGCCGAGGAGAACGGCCAGACCAATGGCCACGGCAACGGGAGCGCCCGCCCATGATGCTCGCCCGCGTGGCTGACAGCCTCTACTGGCTGGGCCGATACATCGAACGGGCCGAGCACCTTTCGCGCCTCTCCAGCGTCATGTTGAACGCGACCCTGGACCAGACCGACTCCGGCGCCCACGCGGTGCGGATCGCCATGGCCGCGGTGGGCGATCCCGCCGACGGTGTGGACGTCGGCTCCTTCGAGGCCGCCGAGGCCCTGGTGCTGGATCGCAGCGACACCAATTCGGTCGTTTCGTCCCTGGCCCGGGCTCGCGAGAACGCCCGCCAGGTCCGCGACCAGATCACCACCGAGACCTGGGAGCGGCTGAACCTGCTCTATCTGAAGGTCACGGACGACAAGGCCGGCAAGGAATTCTCGGACGGCTCGGCCAACTTCCTGCACGACGTCATCGCCGACCTGCACCTGTTCAAGGGCGCGGCCGACACAACCATGAGCCATGGCGAGAGCTGGCGGTTCATGATGCTGGGAATCTATATGGAGCGCGCTCAGCTGGTCTCGCGACTGCTGGAAGTGTGCTTCGCGGAGAGCCCCGTGCACGGCCACGTCGACGACCACGTGGCCCTGGTCAGCGTGCTGCGCATGGCCTGCGCGCTGGAGCCCTATCTGCGGGTCTACACCGCCGAGATCGAGCCGCGGCACATCCTGGAATTCCTGGTCTTCGACGAGGACTTCCCGCGCTCGATACGCTTCGCCACAGCCCAGATCGAACAGCACCTGTCGGCCATGGCCCGCAACGCCTTCACTGGCGAGCGCCCGGGTCCCGAGCGCCTCGCGGGCCGCCTCAAGGCCCGCCTGCAGTTCGCCGATGTCGACGAGCTGGAAGCCGTCGGGGCCGGACCGCTGCTGACCACCGTCGTCAACGAATGCGCGCGCATCCACGAAGCGATCTACGAGACCTTCGTGGCCTATCCGCTCGAAACGCGCCTTCCGGCCTAGGATCCAAGATCGTGCTGCTCGAAATCCGCCACGTCACCCAGTACCACTACGAGAAGCCCGTGCGGGAGAGCCTGATGGAGCTGTGGATGCAGCCTCAGAAGACGGCCCGCCAGCGCCTGGTCAGCTTCGAGTTGGACCTGGAGCCGGCCGCCCAGGTGTTCTCCTACGCCGACAGCTTCGGCAACGCCGTCTACCACTTCGACGTGCCCCAGCCGCACGACAAGCTGACCATCGTCGCCCGCTCGGCCGTCGAGACAGAGCCGACCGGCGAGCGTCCAGACCACTTGGATATGGGCGAATGGGACCGCATGCGCAGCGAGTTCGTGCGGGGCGAATGCTTCGACTTCCTGCGCCCCCATGGCTTTGTCCGGACCACCGACGCCCTGCGGACCTTCATCTACGAGCACGACCTGGACACCCTAAGGCGCAAGGACCCGCTGACAGCGGTCCGCACGCTGTCCGAAACCATCTACAGGGCGTTCGAATACCAACCCGGCGTCACCGACGCCGACAGCCCGATCGACCTGGCCCTGAGCGCCGGGCGCGGGGTCTGTCAGGACTTCGCGCACATCATGCTGGCCATCTGCCGCGAGTGGGGCATCCCGGCCCGCTACGTCTCCGGCTACCTGTTCACCGATCGCGACGCCGGCGACCGCTCCGACCCGGACGCCACCCACGCCTGGGTCGAGGTGTTCCTGCCCAGCCTTCGCTGGGTCGGCCTGGACCCGACCAACAACATGATGACCAGTGAGCGCCACGTCGGCGTGGCGGTCGGCCGCGACTATGCGGACGTCACCCCGTCGCGCGGGGTCTACAAGGGCGATGCCGAAAGCCAATTGGCCGTGGGGGTCACCGTCCGCCGCGCCCGGGCCGCCCTGGCCGAGCCGGAATTCCTGCGCATGGCCCGCCCAAGCTTCGCCGGCGGCCGTCGCCGTCCCGACGCGGCCTTGAAGCAGGAACTGCACCAGCAGCAGCAGCAACAACAGCAGCAGTGATCTACTGAAGGGTCGACCCTACTGAAGGATCGACCCTACTGAAGGATTTCTGGCGGCAGGTTGGCCGCGAACCGGCGGGCGATGTCCAACGCCCCTGCCGCGCCGCCCGCGCGAGGCCCCATGCGCTCGGTCTGCAGGAACTGTACGCCCACCTCTGCGCCCGAACGCCACACGACATGCGCCAGGTGCACCCGGCGCCCGCCGGCGTCGACGAAAATGAACTTGTCCGGCGGCGAGGTGATGCCGGCCGTCGACAGTCGCGCGCCCTTCTCGGCTACGTCCAGCAGCGAGCATTTCCACGAGCGCGGATCGTCGACGATGTAGATCTTGCGCGCCGCCGGCATCCGAGGATGCGCGCGACGTTCAGCGCCCGAGGGCTCGACCATGACCATGCGACCTTAGAACTCCCGTCGAGTCGTCGACGACCTTAGCGCAGACGACGACGCTACGCGCCAACGCTGAACGTCGTTCATCCGATCTCGGTCTAACGGGTAGAACCTTAGGCAGCGTAAACGTGGGCCTTGCGAGCGACGATCTTCACCGTGCCCTGAAAACGGGGGGCTTCGGCGCGCGAGGCGCTGATCTCGATCGGACGACCGTCGGCGGCGGTGGCGCTGACCGTGGTCAGAGCCCCCTGCACGTGGGCGCGATCGACCCGCACCTCGAAGCCAGCGTCGTCCAGCACGAAGTCGTGCGGCCGGACATAGGCGGTGGCTGAACCCTCGCGAACGCCGCCGGCCGGCAGGCGCAGCGCGCCGGCGCTGAATTGGCCGCCGCCGACCTGCCCCTCGAAGCAGTTGGCCTCGCCAACGAAGCCGCAGACGAAGGCGGTCTCGGGCTGATCATGGACCTGATCGGGCGTGCCGATCTGCTCGATCGAGCCCTTGTTCAGGATGGCCACGCGGTCGGCCAGCTCCAGGGCCTCCTCCTGATCATGGGTGACGAAGATGGTGGTGACGCCCGTGGCGTCGTGCACGCGGCGCAACTCCTTGCGCAGCGACTTGCGGACCGTGGCGTCCAAGGCGCCGAACGGCTCGTCCAGCAAGAGCACGCTGGGCTGCACGGCCAGCGCCCGTGACAGGGCCACGCGCTGGCGCTGGCCGCCCGAAAGCTGCGAGGGGTAGCGCTTGCCCAGGCCGTCCAGCTCGACCAGCTTTAGCAGGTCCTCGACCCGCTGGGCGATCTCGGCCTTGGACGGCTTGTCCTTGCCCTTCCGCACGTCCAGGCCGAACGCGATGTTCTTGGCCACGGTCATGTGCTTGAACAGCGCGTACTGCTGGAAGACGAAACCCACGCGACGATCGGCGGCCGAGGCGAAGGTCACGTCCTCGCCATCGAACAGCACCTGGCCTGCGTCGGGGAATTCCAGGCCGGCGATCGTGCGCAGCAGCGTGGTCTTGCCCGAGCCCGAAGGCCCCAGCAGCGCCAGCAGTTCGCCGTCGGCGATCTCGAGATCGACCCTGCTCAGGGCCGGATAGCGTTCGAACTTCTTGTCGACGGAGCGGATGGAGATGGTCATGTGACTGCTAGGTCCGTTCAGTGTCCGCCGCGGCCGCGCCCAAACCCGCTATTGCCGGGTTGGACGACTTCCAGCGCCGTCTTCAGCACCAGGGTCACCACGGCCAGAAGGCAAAGCAAGGCCGCGACGGCGAAGGCGCCGACGAAGTCGTACTCGTTGTAGAGGATCTCGACGTGCAGCGGCATGGTGTTGGTCAGGCCGCGGATATGGCCGCTGACCACCGACACCGCGCCGAACTCGCCCATGGCGCGGGCGTTGCACAGCAGCACGCCGTACATCAGCCCCCAGCGGACGTTCGGCGCGGTCACCCGCCAGAAGGTTGTCAATCCGCTCGCCCCCATGGACACGGCGGCTTCCTCCTCCGCCGTCCCCTGCTCCTGCATCAACGGGATCAGTTCCCGGGCCACGAACGGGAAGGTCACGAAGACGGTGGCCAGCACGATGCCGGGCACGGCGAAAATGATCTTGATGTCGTTGTCGACCAGATAGTCGCCGAACCATCCCTGCAGGCCGAAGATCAGCACGTAGATCAAGCCCGCCACCACCGGCGACACAGAGAACGGCAGATCGATCAGCGTGATCAGCAGCGCCTTGCCCTTGAAGTCGTGCTTGGCGATCGCCCAGCTCGCGCACAGACCGAAGGCCGCATTGAACGGCACCGCGATCGCCGCCGTGATCAGGGTCAGCTTCACGGCCGCCAGGGCGTCGGCGTTGTTGATCGCCAGCAGCGCCGCGTCGAGACCCTTACGCAGGGCCTCGGCGAACACGGCGGCCAGCGGCAGGATCAGGACCAGCGCCAGGAAGGCCATGACCGTCCCGATCACCAGGACCTTGGCCCAGAGCGGATCGTCGGTGGCTCGGCGACGCCCTTCCAGAGAGTTTTTGGCGGCGGCCATCAGTCGAACCTCCGCGCCCAGGCCTGGATGGCGTTGATGATCAGCAGCATCGTGAACGAGACCGTCAGCATCACCACCGCGATGGTGGCGGCGCGCGCATATTCGAACTGCTCCAGCTGGATGATGATCAGCAGCGGCGCGATCTCGGACTTGTAGGGCATGTTGCCGGCGATGAAGATCACCGAGCCGTACTCGCCGACCCCGCGCGCGAAGGCCATGGCGAAGCCGGTCAGCCAGGCAGGGGCCAGGGCCGGAAGGACGATGCGCAGGATGGTGTCGATCCGGTTCGCGCCCAGACTGGCGGCAGCCTCCTCGACGTCCTCGGCGGCGTCCCGCAACACCGGCTCGATGGTGCGGACCACGAACGGCAGGCCGATGAAGATCAAGGCGATGGTCACCCCCACCGGGTTGTAGGCGGCCTTGATACCCAGCGGCGTCAGGAACTGCCCGACCCAGCCGTTGGGCGAATAGAGCGTCGCCAGGGCGATGCCCGCCACGGCGGTCGGCAGAGCGAACGGCAGGTCGACCAGGGCGTTGACCAGGGTCTTGCCGGGGAAGTCGTAGCGCACCAGCGCCCAGGCGGTCAGCACACCGAACACGCCGTTGATCACGGCCGCCACGAACGCCGCGCCGAAGCTCAGGCGGTAGGCTGCCAACGATCGCTGTGACGTCGCCACGGCCCAGAACTCGGCCGGCGACTGCTGCGCGGCCTTCAGGACCACGGCGCTCAGGGGGATCAGGACGATCAGCGACAGCACGGTCAGCGTCACGCCCATGGTCAGGCCGAAGCCCGGGATGGCGGACCGCCGCCGGAACAAAGGCCGCTTGCTCGGCGGCGCGGGCGGCCGGCGGGCGGCGGTCTCGGCGGTCATCGTCTGATCGTCGTCCAGGGTCCGGGCTCGCCACATGGCTCTAGGCAAAGGCTGAACGCGCGGAGCCCCATCGGGGTCCAGCGACGTCGTTGAAACTGAGCCGCTTAAATCTCTACCTCGACAATGGGGCAAACGAGAAACCCCAACTTAAGACGCAGAAAAACTGCCAGCTACGCTATGCCCAGCAATCGGCGAGCCAGTGACTCGGCCCGGCGCCAAAAGCTTGAGCGACATAGTCGCGAACGGCCTCACGGGCTCCAACCCCTGTTGGTCGAAGCCGCCATTGACCAGCGGCAAACCCGAAAAGCAGATGTTGACCGGCTGATCGTTGGCGTGCTCGCCGCGCACCAGGATGCGGGCGGAAGGGCGCATCTCGCAGAAGCGGCCGATCTCACCAACCTTTCCCGCCTCGCCGGCAGGCACCAGCATCAGGTTGTTGACGCACGGCAGCGATCCAGCGCCGATGTCCACATAGGCCCCCGGCGTACAGTAGAACCGGATGTCGTAGTGGCCCAGGAACGTCAGCACCCTGTTCCAAGGCGTTGCATCGGAGGGAAGATTCACGGTGATGGGCGCCGACCAGTTCATTGGAACTGGCTATCAGAACACCCGAGCTCCGCAAACGATCACGCGACGCCCGGTGTCGCAAAGACGCTCCGAAATCCTTGAAGATCAGAAGATTAGATTGGTAGGCCGGGTGGGGTTCGAACCCACGACCATTCGATTAAAAGTCGAATGCTCTACCACTGAGCTACCGGCCCGCTAACGTCCGGCGGGAGCCGGTTGGAAGCGGCGCGGACCATAGGCGGGGGACTTGCGTGTCGCAAGCATGGTTTCGCCGTTTTTCCGATGGATGACGGCAAAGCTGTGGGCGGGTTAGGGTGAATCATGCGTGGAACCTTGCTTTTGGCGGTCTTTTGCGGCGCGGCGCTGGCGGGAACAGTCCATGCGCGCCAGCGACAAGAGGCTCCGCCGCTGTTGGGCGCTGCTCCCCCGCAGCAGGAAACGCCGGTCGAGCCGACCGACGACGGACGAATCAGGTCGACGTCCGAGGCGAACCGGGAGGGCATCTCCGGCGCCATGAGCGCGCCGCTGCGCGATGTGAACATCGTCCGCACCAAGATCCCGCGCGTGCTGCTGGAGGCGATGGACGATCCCTATCAGCGCCCCGCTCGCGCCGACTGCGTCAGCCTGATCGCCCTGGTCACGCCGCTCGACAGCGCCCTGGGCGAGGACATCGACCGCAATCCGCCGGTCGACGGCGAGGATCTGATGGATCGGGGACGCAAGGCGGCCGGCCAGGCGGCGCTGGGCGCGCTCGCCAGCACGGCCCAGGACATGATTCCGATGCGCGGCTGGGTGCGGAAACTGACCGGGGCCGAGCGTCACGACCGCCTGGTCCAGAGCGCCATCACCTCGGGCAATGTCCGCCGGGCCTATCTGAAGGGCCTGGGCGAGGCGCGCGGCTGCAATCCGCCGGCCACGCCGCAGCACAGGCCGCCGGCCGCGCCCGTGGTCGTCGATCCGGGCATGCCGCCGCCGCGCGATCCTTACGGCCCGCTCAAACCCCGCTTCCCGATCGTCAAGGAAGAGGCGCCCACGGTTCCGCAAGGCCCCCGAGACTAGGCTCCAGCGCCGAACCGGGCGGCTAGCCTTCGCTCAGGTGGCGGGCGCGGAAGTCGCGGCGAAACTGTTCGAACCGCCCCTCGGCGATCGCGGCGCGCATGGCCGCCGTCAGCGCCTGGAAGAAGGCGATGTTGTGCCAGGACAGCAGCACCTGGCCCAGGATCTCCTCGGCCTTGAACAGGTGGCGCAGATAGGCCTTCGAATAGTCGCGGCTGGCCGGGCAGTCGCTGTCCGGGTCGAGCGGCGTCTCGTCCTCGGCGAACTTGGCGTTCTTCAGGTTGATGGCGCCGTCCCAGGTCCAGGCCTGGCCGTGGCGGCCCGAGCGTGTCGGTAGCACGCAGTCGAACATGTCGACGCCGCGCGCCACGGCCTCGACCAGGTCGATCGGCTTGCCGACCCCCATCAGGTAGCGCGGACGATCCTGCGGCAACAGGCCCGGGGCGTAGTCCAGCACCTCGCACATCGCCTCATGCCCCTCGCCGACCGCCAGGCCGCCGATGGCGTAGCCGTCGAAGCCGATCTCGCGCAGGCGGTCCGACGACTCGCGGCGCAGGTTTTCGAAGGTCGAGCCCTGCTGGATGCCGAACAGCACCTGGCTGTCGCGCGTCCCGAAGGCGTCCTTAGAGCGCTGGGCCCAGCGGGCGGAGAGCTCCATGCCCGTGCGCGCCCTGGCCTCCTCGGCCGGCCAGGCGACGCATTCGTCCAGCTGCATGACGATGTCGCTGCCCAGCAGGTCGGCCTGGATCTCGATCGAGCGCTCGGGGGTCAGCACGTGCTTGGAGCCGTCGACGTGGCTGGAGAAGGTCACCGCCTCCTCGGTCAGCTTGCTGATCCCCGACAGCGACATGACCTGGAAGCCGCCGCTGTCGGTCAGGATCGGCTTGTCCCAGCGCATGAACTTGTGCAGGCCGCCCAGGCGCGCCACCCGCTCGGCCGAGGGCCGCAGCATCAGATGGTAGGTGTTGCCCAGGATGATGTCGGCGCCGGTGTCCTTGACCTGGTCGACGGTCAGGGCCTTGACGGTCGCGGCGGTGCCCACGGGCATGAAGGCGGGCGTGCGGATGTCGCCGCGCGGCGTCTTGAGAACACCCGTACGCGCCTTGCCGTCGGTGGCGTTGATCTCGAAGGGAAACGCCATCAGCGGGCCTCGTCCTTGAACAGCAGGCTGCCATCCCCGTAGGAATAGAAGCGGTAGCCCGTGGATATGGCGTGTTCGTAGGCCGCGCGCATGGTCGCCTGGCCGGCGAAGGCGCTGACCAGCATGAACAGGGTCGACCTGGGCAGGTGGAAGTTGGTCATCAGCACGTCGGCGGCGCGAAAGCGATATCCCGGCGTGATGAAGATGGCCGTCTCGTCGGCGAACGGCCGCACGATCCCGTCCTCGCCAGTGGCGCTCTCCAGCAGGCGCAGGGACGTCGTGCCGACACAGATGATGCGGCCGCCGGCGGCATGAACGGCGTTCAGTGCGTCGGCGACCTGAGCGCTCACCTCGCCGAACTCGGCGTGCATCTTGTGCTCGGAAACCTCGTCGGTCTTGACCGGCAAGAAGGTCCCCGCGCCCACGTGCAGGGTCACGAAGTGCAGCGAGACGCCTTTTTCCTTCAGCCTTTCAAGCAGGTCGGGCGTGAAGTGCAGGCCAGCGGTCGGGGCGGCCACCGAACCGTCCTCGCGAGCATAGACGGTCTGGTAGTCGGCGCGATCGCGCTCGTCCTCGCCCCGCTTGGCGGCGATGTAAGGCGGCAGCGGCATGTCGCCGTGCTTGGCGATGCCTATATCCAGGTCCGGGCCGGAGATGTCGAAGGCCAGCACGACCTCGCCGCCCTCGTGCTTTTCGGCGACGGTGGCGTCGAGACGATCACCCTCGCAGGCGCGGTCTTCCTGGGAACCGAACGCCACACGGTCGCCGACCTTCAGCCGCTTGCCCGGGCGCATGAAAGCGCTCCAGCGGCTGGGCGAGACACGGCGGTGCAGAGTCGCCTCGACGGCCACGGGCGTGCCGTCGGCGCCGCCGGTCGTCCGGCCTTCGCGCAGGCCGGACAGACGCGCGGGGATCACGCGCGTGTCGTTGAAGACCAGGGCGTCGCCAGGGCGCAGGAAGTCGGGCAATTCGCGGACAATGTGGTCGGCGAGCTCTTCCCCCGGACGGACCACCAGCAGGCGCGCGGCGTCGCGCGGCTCGGCCGGACGCAGGGCGATATGGTTCTCGGGCAGGTCGAAATCGAAGTCGGAAAGGCGCATGGGCGGGCTTCAAGCGCACGATGGATCGACAAGGTCAAGACATACGCGATTTCGAACACGGCTTCTTCTACCCTTCCGGCGCGTAGGGCGAGGCATCCATGGCAGAGCCGTGCTATGGGCGACCCATGCGCCTGATCGTTCAGCTTCTCAGCCTTCTCGTCCGCGGCACGGCCTTGATGTTGGGCCTCGTCGGCCTGGGTTTCGCGGGCGCGTGCCTGGGCGGCGCCTGGAGCGATCGGCTGGACGCCTTCACCCATGCCGCCCCGCTGTGGCTGATGATGGGCGTCGGCGCGGTGGTGCTGGGCGGGATCTTCGCGCGCGGCGGCGAGCGCTGGGTGATGCTCGGTCTGGGTGTGGCGACGCTGCTAGCCTGCTCGGTGCTGATGCTGCCCGAGCTGTGGGCTTCGTGGCGCTTCAAGCCGGCGACCCCGGCCGCGAGCGACCTGAAGATCGTGCAGTTCAACATCTGGCACGATAACAAGACGCCCGAAAAGAGCCTCGCCTGGGTCATGGCCCAGGACGCCGACGTCGTGATCGTCGAGGAAGGCGCCGGCGACGCCTGGCCCGCCATCCAGGCGCTGAAGACCGCTTACCCGTTCGCCTCGTGCGACAAGGTCTCCAAGTGCGAGACCTGGATCTTCTCGCGCAAGAAGATGATCGCGCGTGGCGGCATGCCGACGGATCGCCCCTATCTCTCGGGCGCCTGGGCCACCCTGGCCGACGCCAAGGGACCGTTCACGGTCGTGGGCGTCCACTACACATGGCCCGTACCGGCCGGCATCCAGCAGAGCCAGAGCCGCAAGCTGGTCAGGTTCGCCTCCGACTTCGACAAGAAGAGCACGATCATCACGGGGGACTTCAACTCGACACCCTGGTCGTTCACCCTGAAACGTCAGGACAAGGCCCTGGGCCTGCGCCGCTGGACCCGCGCCATGCCCTCGTGGCCGGCCAGCAAGTTCTCGCGGGTCATGGTCGCCCCCGCCCCGTTCCTGCCCATCGATCATGTCTATGCCGGCAGCGAGTGGTACGCGGTGAATGTCGAGCGCGGCCCAGCCCTGGGTTCCGACCACCGGCCTATCCTGATCACCCTGCGCCGCGGCCCGAAATAGAAACGGCCCCGGACCAGGTCCGAGGCCGTTTCTTCAGGTTCTGCAAGCGGGCCTTAGGCGTCCGCGGCGATCTTGGCGCTGATGATCTTGCCTGGGGCGCGCGGCGGCTCGCCCTTCGGCAGGGCGTCGACATGTTCCATGCCTTCAACCACTTGGCCCCAGACGGTGTATTGCTTGTCCAGGAAGGTGGCGTCGTCGAACACGATGAAGAACTGGCTGTTGGCCGAGTCCGGGTTCGGGGTGCGGGCCATCGAGACCACGCCGCGCACGTGCGGCTCGTCATTGAACTCGGCCTTCAGGTCCGGCTTGTCCGAACCGCCGCGGCCGGTGCCCGACGGATCGCCGCCTTGGGCCATGAAGCCCGGGATCACGCGGTGGAAGACGACGCCGTCATAGAAACCTTCGCGCACCAGCTCCTTGATCCGCGCCACGTGGCCCGGGGCCAGGTCGGGACGAAGCTTGATCGTGACCGGACCGCTCTCGAGGGTCAGGATCAGGGTGTTTTCGAGATCGGCCGACATGGTCTTCCCTTGGATGACAAGTGTTGTGAACGCGCTTCTAGCGCGGTTCACGCCCACCTGTGAACCAAGTTGAGCCCAGAAACCGGTAAGGCCTCAGCGAACCTCGACCGGAAGATCAATATCGCAGACCGAGAAATCGGCGCCTTTCAGCGCGCGAAGACGTTTGGTCTCGGCGGCGAACCAGGCGCCCTTCGGGTCGATCACCCGCACCTGGGGCCGCTGGCTTTCGGGAATGTCCGACAGCAGACGAACCTTCTGCATCTGGTCCTGCGGGGCCGGAACGGGCTCACCGGTCTTGATGGCGCGCACGGCGTCGAGGCCGCGGATCACGCGGCCGAAGGCGGTGTAGCGCTTATCCAGCGACGGATAGGGCTGGCGCATCAGGAAGAACTGGCTGTTGGCCGAGTTGTTGTCCTCGTCGCGGGCCATGCCGATCACGCCGGGACAGTAGGTTCCCCAGGCCGAGACCTTCTTGTCGGCGGTCATGTCGCTCCAGGTCCAGGCCTGGCTGACGACCGGCAGCGATTTCAGGTAGCCAACCTCCAGGCCCGCCGGCGCGGCCATCGCCACGAATGGCGTCTCGCCGCCGCGGCGGAAGGTGAATTCGGCCTTCAGGTTCGGCTTGTCGGAGCCGCCCTCGCCCGTATTGGTCGGGTCGCCCGTCTGGGCCATGAACTTGTCGATGACCCGGAAGAAGGTGCGGCCGTCATAGACGCCCGCCCGGGTCAGTTCCTGCAGGCGCGCCACGTGGTTCGGAGCGACATCCGGGACCAGTTCGACCAGCACACGCCCTTTGTTGGTGTCGATCACCATAACCGTGTCCGGAGCCGGCATCCGCCAGTCCTGCTCGGAAGGCTTGGCCGAAGCCGAGGGCGTCGCCGCCAGGGCCGGACCGGTGATCGCCGCCAGGCAGAGCCCGGCCAGGAGCGTGCGCGAGAAGATCATGTCACTTAATTTGCACGGGGACGTCGACGTCGCAATTGGTGAAGCTAGGGCCCATCTCGGCCTGGCGCTTGGTCACCAGAGCCTTGAAGGCGGCGCCACGGGTATCCATTACCTGGATCGAAGGACGCTTGTCGGCCGGCAGGTCGGCCAGCATCTTCACGCTGATCATCTTGTCCTGCGGATCCGGCACAGGCTCGCCGGCCTTGATGCTGCGCACGACGTCCAGGCCCGACAGCACCCGACCGAAGGCGGTGTAGGTCTTGTCCAGCGAGGCGTTGGGCTGGCGCATGAAGAAGAACTGGCTGTTGGCGCTGTTGGGATCGCCGGCGCGAGCCATGCCAAGCACGCCCGAGCAGAAGTTCCCCCAGCTGGCCACCTTGCGGTCGGCGGTCATCACGGCCAGGGCCGAGTTCTGGCTGGACACCGGCATCGCGCCGATCCAGCCCAGTTCGCCGCTGCCGACCTTGAAGCCCGCGCCCAGCGGCTGGTCCATGCCGCGGCGGAAGGTGAACTCGGCCGTCAGGTTGGGCAGGTCCGAGCCGCCCTCGCCCGTATTCTTGGGGTCACCCGTCTGGGCCATGAAGTCGCTGATAACCCTGAAGAAGGTCAGGCCGTCATAGAAGCCGCTCTTTACCAGGCCACGCACGCGCTCGACATGGTTGGGCGCGGCGATCGGATCGAGCTCGGCGATGATCCGCCCCTTGTTGGTCTCGACGACGATAACGTTGTTCGGATCAGGCGTGCGCCAGTCGGCGGTCTGGGCCGAGGCCGCCGCAACAGAGGCCGTCGTAGCGACAAGCGCCAGGGCGGCGGCGGTCATGGCGAGCTTCATAGAAATCCCCGAACAGAATAGTCGGGGGTCGGCGTAGAACGCCACGGTCGCCCCGACAAGTGCGGCGACTGTTCAACCGCACGATTCCGGCCGGAACGGGGCGACGACTACGCTTCCGACGCGGCCTTGAAGACCGCCAATTGGTCGTCGAAGGCGCGTTGAAAGGCGGGACGGGCCTCGGCCCGCGCGACATAGGCCAAGAGGCTCGGATAGTCGTTCAGGATCCCGGACGCGCCCAGACGGCGAAGCACCACCACCATCATCAGGTCGCCGGCGCTGAAGTCGCCGTCCAGCCAGTCGGCGTCGCCGAGACGATTGGCGAGCTGGTCCAGACGTGTGCGAACGGCCTGTTCCAGCATCGGTTGGCGCGCCTCGAACCAGGGCTTGTCGCGCTCCAGGATCGTGGCCATGCCGAACTCCACGATCGGCGGTTGCACGGTGCTGGCCGCGGCGAACATCCAGGTCAACGCCCGCGCCCGGGCGTTGGCGTCGTCCGGCAGCAAGCCGGCATGGCGCTCGGCGATGTGGAAGACGATAGCGCCGGATTCGAACAGGACCAGATCGCCGTCCTCATAGGTCGGAATCTGGCCGAAGGGCTGCACCGCCAGATGGTCGGGCGCCTTCATCTGGGGAAAGGTGACCAGGCGGACGTCGTAGGGCTGGCCCACTTCCTCCAGCGCCCAGCGGACCGCCATGTCGCGCGCTAGGCCTCTGCCGCGATCGGGCGATTGCTTGAAGGCGGTGATGGTCGGGCTCATGGGGCGGCCTCCGGGCTGTCGCTGTCCCGAGGAACGAACGGCCGGGCGGCGTTCCGACACCGCCCGGCCGAAAATCGTCGATCAGGCCCTGCCGACCTTGGCCAGCAGTTGCTCGGCCACGCCCGCCGGCACGAACTTGGTGATATCGCCGCCCAGGGCCGCGATCTCCTTGACCAGACGCGAGGCGATCGCCTGGTGGCGCGGGTCGGCCATCAGGAAGACGGTCTCGATCTCGCGATCCAGCTGCTGGTTCATCGCCGTCATCTGGAATTCGTATTCGAAGTCAGCCACGGCCCGCAGGCCGCGCACGATCATCTGAGCATGCACGTCGCGGGCGAAGTGCATCAGCAGGCTCTCGAACGGCCGGACCTCGATCTGGGCGATCTTAGTCAGGTGCGCCGTTTCCTTCTCCAGGATGGCGACCCGCTCATCCAGCGAGAACAGCGGCCCCTTGCCGATGTTCACCGCCACGCCGATCACCAGCTTGTCGACCAGCTTCACGGCCCGACCGATGATGTCGAGGTGACCGTTGGTGACCGGATCGAAGGTCCCCGGATAAAGCCCAACCCGCATGCAGCCCCCTTACTCTAAGGGTTCGAGGGTTTACAGGGTCTCATCCGCCCCGCTGTCCTCGCCCTGGTTGTCGTCTCCGCCGGAATCGGCAAGGCGCTCGACGCTGACGACATGCTCGTCCTGCGCGGTGCGGAAGATGGTTACGCCCTGAGTATTCCGCGCTGCAACACGAATTTGCGAGACCGGCACCCGGATAAGCTGACCCTGGTCGGTCACCAGCAGGATCTGGTCGCTCTCATCGATCGGGAACGAACCCACCAAACGGCCGCCACGCTTGCTGAGATCCTGCGCGGCCAGACCCTGGCCGCCGCGGCCGGTGCGGCGGAAGTCATAGGCGCTGGTGCGCTTGCCGAAGCCTTCCGACGACACGGTCAGCAGGATTTCCTCGGCCGCGCCCAGTTCGGCGATGCGTTCCGGCGTCAGGGAGGCTTCCCCGACCTCGTCCTCGCCGTCCTCGACCGGCGCCGAGGCGTCTTCCCCTTCGTCGCCGTCGGCGGCGCGCAGCATGGCGCGCTGGTGCTTGAGATAGGCGGCGCGTTCGGCGGGTGTGGCGTCGACGCTACGCAGGACGGCCATCGAGATGACGGTGTCGTCGCCGGCCAGCTTAACGCCGCGCACGCCGGTCGAATCGCGGCTGGCGAACACGCGCACCTCGTCGACCGAGAAGCGGATGCAGCGGCCGGCCGCCGTGGTCAGCAGCACGTCCTGGTCGCTGTTGCAGACGGCGACGCCGACGATGCCGTCGCCTTCGTCCAGCTTCATGGCGATCTTGCCGTTGCGGCGGACGTCCACGAAGTCGCTGAGCTTGTTGCGGCGCACGCTGCCCGAACGGGTGGCGAACATTACGTCCAGGCCGCCCCAAGTGGCCTCGTCCTCCGGCAGGGTCAGGATCGAGGTGATCGTCTCGCCCGGTTCGATTGGCAGCAGGTTGACGAACGCCTTGCCGCGCGAGTTGGCGGCGCCTTGCGGCAGGCGCCACACCTTCATCTTGTAGACCTTGCCGCCCGAGGTGAAGAACAGCAGCGGCGCGTGGGTCGAGGCCGAGAACACGCGCGTGACGGCGTCCTCGGTCTTGGTCGCCATACCCGACTTGCCTTTGCCGCCCCGGTGCTGGGTGCGGTAGTTCGCCAGCGGCGTGCGCTTGACGTAGCCGCTCATGGTCACGGTGATGACCATGTCCTCGCGGACGATCAGGTCCTCGTCTTCCATGTCGGCGTCGCCATCGACGATCTGGCAGCGGCGCGGAATGGCGAACTTCTCGCGGACTTCGACCAGTTCCTCGCGGACCACGGCCATGATGTTGGCGCGGTCGGACAGCAAATCGAGATAGCCGCGGATGGCTTCGGCCAGGGCGGTGGCTTCGTTGCCGATTTCCTCGCGGCCCAGACCCGTCAGGCGCGACAGCGTCAAAGCCAGGATGGCGCGGGCCTGCTCGTCGGTCAGGCGGATCAGGCCGCCATCTTCCTGCAGGGTGCGAGGATCCGCGATCAGCTCAACCAGGGGCAGCATGTCGCCGGCCGGCCACGCCTTGGCCACCAGGCGTTCGCGGGCCTCGGTCGGGTCCTTGGACGAGCGGATGATGTGAATGAACTCGTCGATATTGGCGACGGCGATGGTCAGGCCGACCAGCACGTGGCCACGATCACGGGCCTTGCCCAGTTCGAACTTCGTCCGACGGACGACGACTTCCTCGCGGAAAGTGACGAACAGCTGCAGCAGCTTGTGCAGGCCCATCTGCTCGGGGCGGCCGCGGTTCAGGGCCAGCATGTTGACGCCGAACGAGCTCTGCAGCGCCGTGAAGCGGTACAGCTGGTTCAGGATCACCTCGCCCGAGGCGTCGCGCTTCAGCTCGACCACGATGCGCATCCCGTCGCGGTTCGACTCGTCGCGGATGTCGGCGACGCCCTCGATCCGCTTATCGCGGACCATTTCGGCGATGTACTCGACGAGGTTGGACTTGTTCACCTGATAGGGAATGGCGGTGATGACGATGGCTTCGCGGCCGGCGCGGATCTCTTCCACCGTGGCTAGGCCGCGCATGATGACCGAGCCACGGCCCGTCAGCAGCGCCTGGCGCGGGCCCGCGCGACCGATGATCTCGCCGCCGGTCGGGAAGTCGGGACCAGGCACCAGGTCCAGCAGTTGGTCGGTGGTGACGTCCGGCTCGTCGATCAGCAGCAGGCAGGCGTCGATGATTTCGCCGAGGTTGTGCGGCGGGATGTTGGTCGCCATGCCGACGGCGATGCCGCCCGCGCCATTGACCAGCAGGTTCGGGATCCGCGACGGCAGGACGGTCGGTTCCTGCTCCTTGCCGTCGTAGTTGTCGGCGAAGTCGACCGTGTCCTTGTCCAGGTCGGCCAGCAGCGACATGGCCGGCGGGGCCATGCGGCATTCCGTGTAACGCATGGCGGCGGGCATATCGCCGTCGACCGAACCGAAGTTGCCCTGACCGTCGATCAGCACCAGGCCCATCGAGAAGGACTGGGTCATGCGGACCAGGGTGAAGTAGATCGAGGCGTCGCCGTGCGGGTGATACTTACCCATCACGTCACCGACCACGCGGGCGGACTTGACGTACGGACGGTCCGGAGTCTGACCCTGCTCATGCATCGAGAACAGCACGCGGCGGTGCACGGGCTTTAGACCATCGCGCGCGTCCGGCAGGGCGCGGCTGACAATCACGCTCATCGCATAGTCGAGATACGAACGACGCAGTTCGTCTTCGATGTTGATGGGCGCTACGTCCCCGCCCGAAGCATCAGGGGGGAGAGTTTTTTGATCGTCGCTCAAGGGGATTTTTTCGCCGTCAGAATCGGACACGGAACCGTCGAAAACAGTTAGCATTCAGATGGGGAAGGCGCCACCTTTCCGGGCGCTGCATCCCGCCCGTTTGCTTGAATCCGAAGGAAAAACGCATGATCCGCCTCCCCGCCGCGACCACCCTCGCCCTCGCCGCTCTGATCGCCGCTTCGTCCGACGTCGGCGCCGCTTGGGCCCAGACCGCCGCGACCGCCGTGGTGAAGACCGGTGACGGCAAGGACGCCGGCGTGGTCACGCTGACCGAGGCCCCGCACGGGGTGCTGCTGAAGCTGGAACTGAAGGGCCTGACTCCGGGCTGGCATGCGGTGCACTTCCATGAAAAGGGCGACTGCGGCGCGCCGGACTTCAAGTCGGCCGGCGCCCACGTCCACACGTCCGCCACCACGATCCACGGCCTGTTGAACCCGGACGCCAACGACAGCGGCGACCTGCCGAACGTCTTCGCCAACGCGGACGGCTCGGCCACGACCGAGGCCTATTCGACCCTGGTGTCGCTGAAGGGCGCCGGCGGCCGCCCCGCCCTGCTGGACACCGACGGCTCGTCGATCGTCGTCCACGCCAGCCCGGACGACCACAAGAGCCAACCGATCGGCGGCGCCGGCGCGCGCGCGGCTTGCGGCGTGTTCAAGTAAAGCTGTAGAGCGTGGCAGCCGAAAGTGTGAGCGGTTTCGGCGCCTGCCACGCTCTAAGTACTTGAGATAGAGCCTGTTTATCCGTTTCTGATGCTTCCATCAGAAACGGACAGGCTCTAGGCTTCCGCTACGTTTCTGTTCGTGGCGGGAGATCCCATGCGTATCTGGCGGCTGTCGCTTCTCGCCGTTCTGCTGGCCGCGACGGCCGCCTGCCACGACTCCAGGACGTCCAAGGACGCCAAGCCGCCGGAAAAGCCGGCCGTCGCCACGCCCTCGCCATCGACAGAGCTGGTCTCGCTGGCCTGGAGGCCAACGAGCGGCGACCAGAACCTCCAGTCCTTCGAGCTTCAACTGACGGGGGCCGAGATCGTTTCGGTCTGCAACAAGCCGCCTGGCTGGATCGTCGAAGGCTCGGGCGACAAGATCAAAGGCTACGCGACGGTCGGCGCGGGCTTCGTCGGCGTCGAGCATCTGGACGACCTCGACGGCCTTTTCCTGATCAAGACCCATGCCGGCGAGACGCTGGGCGTCAGCGGCAAGCTGCTGACGGGTGTCTATGCCGACGACGGCGGCCAGAGCGAGATCGCGGCGACATCGGCGCTCCTGAGGCGCGAGCCCGCCGCCGAATGTCCACCCCCTAAGGGCTAGCGCTTTCGACCAGGGCCTCGGCGGCTTTGGCGCGCTTCTCGGTCAGGGCCACCAGGGCCACGCCGACCATGGTCGCGCCGCCGCCGATCAGCAGCTGGGTCGTCAGCTTGTCGCCCAGGAAGAGCACGCCGATCGAGCACGAGACCAACGGCGTCAGCAGGAAGTATGGCGTAACCCGCCCGGCCTCGCGGCGCTGGACCAGCCAGAACAGCAGGGCGCTGGCCCCGATGGTCGAGACCACGCCGGCGAACAGCACGCACAGCCAGGCGATCGGCGGCGCGGTCTGCATCCTTGCGACCTGGTTCGTCTCGAACAGGGCCGACAGGATCAGCAGCACGGGCGCGGCGACCAGCGCCGTCATGCCCTGCAGCTTCAACGGCTTGATCCCCGGCGTCTTGCGCACCAGCACAGTAGCCACGGCCCAGCAGGCGCTGGAGAAAACGATCAGCAGGATCGCCGGCAGGTCTCCCGCCCCGTGCGGATCCAGGCTCATCCACGCCACGCCGATGAACGCCACCGCCAGGCCCGCCACGGCCGGCGGCCGCATGGTCTCGCCCAGCATCCGCCAGGCGAAGATGGCGGTGAACGGGATCCAGAGCTGGCTGGCCACGACCAGCGGACTCAGAGCGTCGGCCATGCTGAAGGCGATATAGATCACGCCGAAATGGATCGGCCCCGTCAGCAGTACGATGGTCAGCAGCTTCCTCGGCTCGGGAAACGGCGGCTTGATGAACGGGAACAGGAAGGCCAGCGCCGAGGCGAACCTCAGCCCCCCCATCAGCATCGGCGGCAGGTAGTGCGTCGCCACCTTGGCGGCGGCGTTGTTGATCCCCCAGGTCAGGATGATCCCCAGGATGGCGAGATATTCCAGACCGGTCAGTGGGGACGACTTGGAGGACATGAGGGGCTTGGACCAGACCAGGCCCTCCGGGTCAATAAACGCCGACCACCTCGTGGATGGCCGAGGTCAACCGCTCGATATCCCCGTCCGGCGTGGTGAAGGCCGGCGTGAGATAGACGACCTTGCCCATCGGCCGGATCCAGACGCCCAGCTCGGCGAAGCGCGCGCAGAGATCACCGACCGCCACGGGCGCATCGAACTCGACGACGCCGATCGCCCCCAGAATCCGGACATCGACGACGCCACGCTTCGCTCGGCAAGGCTCCAGCCCGTCGGCCAAGGCCGTGGAAACCCGCGCCACATTGGCCGCCCAGGTCCCATCCTCGAACAGGTCCAGCGAGGCGTTGGCCGCCGCGCAGGCCAGCGGATTGGCCATGTAGGTCGGGCCGTGCATCAGGGCCGCGCCCGGATCGTCGGACCAGAAGGCTGCGAACACCTTGCGCGACGCCACCGCCGCCGACAGCGGCAAAGTTCCGCCGGTCAGCGCCTTGGAGAGGGTGACGATGTCCGGCTCGATCCCCGCCGCCTGCATGGCGAACAGGGTCCCGGTTCGGCCAAAGCCCGTGAATATCTCGTCGAAGATCAGCAGCACGCCGTGCTTGTCAGCCAGCCGACGCAGGGTCCGCAGCACGTTCGGCGAATGCAGCAACATGCCGCCCGCGCCCTGGACCAACGGCTCGACCAGGATCGCCGCGATCTCGTGGCCACGCCGGGCCAGCAGGGCGTCGAGCGTCGCCTCGCTGGCCGCATCGCGCGGCAGGTCGGCGATCACCTGTTCGGGCATGACGCCGGCGAACAGGCTGTGCATCCCCTCCTCCGGGTCGCAGACCGTCATCGTCGCCAAGGTGTCGCCGTGATAGCCGCCCCGGAAGGCCAGGAACTTGGTGCGACCTCGAACGCCGCGATTGATCTGGAACTGCAGCGCCATCTTCATGGCGATCTCGACCGAGACCGAGCCGCTTTCGGCGAAGAACACGTGGTCCAGCTCGCCCGGCAGCAGCCGGGCCAGCCGCGCCGCCAGTCGATAGGCCGGCTCGTGCGCCAGGCCTCCGAACATCACGTGCGGCATGGCCTCGATCTGCCTGCGCAGCGCGTCGGCGATGTGCGGGTGGTTGTAGCCGTGGCAGGCCGTCCACCAGGAGGCCAAGCCGTCGACCAGCTCTCGCCCATCGGCCAGCACCAGCCGCGAGCCCCGCGTGGCCACCACCGGCAGCGGCGGTCGCGCCGTCTTCATCTGGCAGTACGGACGCCAGACGTGCGGCGCGCCAGCGGTCAGCCAGGCTGGATCGGACATGACGGTTTCCGTTTGCGGACTCGGGGCGCTCTGCCTATTCCCGCCCACCAGCCACGGCAAAGGGAAACGACATGCAAAGCCTCGACGCCTTCGCTGGCGAGAAGCTGGCCGCCCTGGACGCCAAGAGCCTGCGCCGCCGCCTCAAGCCCACCCGCCGCCATGACGGCGCCGTGGTCGAGCGCGATGGCAAGCGGCTGATCTCGTTCTCGTGCAATGACTATCTGGGCCTGTCGCACCATCCTCTCGTTCGCGCGGCGGCGGCCGAAGCGGCGCTGAACTACGGCGCCGGCGCGGCGGCCTCCCGCCTGGTGACCGGCGATCATCCGCTGCTGAGTGATCTGGAAAAGCGCCTGGCCCGCTTGAAGGGAACGGAGGCCGCCTGCGTGTTCGGCTCGGGCTATCTGGCCAATACCGGCACGATCCCGACCCTGGTCGGTCCCGGCGACGCGGTTTTCGTCGACGCCCTGGCCCACGCCTGCATCTGGAGCGGCGCGCAGCTGTCCGGCGCCAGGATCGTCAAGTTCGCCCACAACGACGTCGAGGACCTGGCGCGCCTGCTGAAGGCCGAACGCCCGCTGGCCCGCCATGCCCTGGTCGCCACCGACGGCGTGTTCTCGATGGACGGCGACATCGCGCCGCTCGATCAGTTGTCCGCGCTGTGCGCCGAGCACGACGCCTGGCTGCTGAGCGACGACGCCCACGGAGTCGGGGTGTTGGCGCAAGGCCGAGGTTCGGCCGCTCTGTTCCCGGATGCGGACATCCCCTTGCAGATGGGAACCCTGTCAAAGGCCCTGGGCTCTTACGGCGGCTATGTCTGCGGCTCTCAGGCGGTGATCGATCTGCTGAAGACCCGCGCCCGCACGCTGGTCTACGCCACGGGCCTGCCGCCGGCCTCGGCCGCCGCGGCCCTGGCGGCGCTGGACCTCATCGAAGCCGAGCCCGAACTGACCGAGCGGCCATTGGCCAAGGCGCGCCTGTTCACCCGCCGCCTCGGCCTGCCCGACGCCCAGAGCCCGATCGTGCCGGTGATCATGGGCGGCGCCGAGGCCGCCCTCACCGCCTCGACCGCGCTGGAGGCGCGGGGCTTCCTGGTCGTCGCCATCCGCCCGCCGACAGTGCCGGAGGGCACGGCCCGCCTGCGCGTGGCCTTCAGCGCCGAGCACGACGACGCCGACGTGATCCGCCTGGCCGACGCCGTGGCGGCGCTGCGATGAAAGCCCTTTTTGTCGCCGGAACGGGAACCGACCTCGGCAAGACCCATGTCGCGTGCGCGCTGCTCCGGGCCGCTCGGGCACGCGGCCTCCGCGTCGACGCCTTCAAGCCCGTCGTCAGCGGCTTCGATCCCGAAGCGCCCGAGACCAGCGATCCCGCCCGTCTCGCCATCGCGATCGGCCGTCCCGAGGCCTGGGCCGAGATCTCGCCCCGCCGCTATCGCGCACCGCTGGCCCCGAACCTGGCGGCGAGATTGGAGGACGACACCCTGGTCATGGCCGACCTGGTCGCCGACTGCCGAACCTGGCTGGACGGCCGCGACACCGACCTTGCCCTCGTCGAAGGCGCTGGCGGGGTGATGTCACCGATGACCGACGACGCCACAAATCTCGACCTGATGGTCGCGCTAGGCTTGCCCGTCCTGCTAGTCGCCGGCAGCTATCTCGGCACGGCCAGCCACCTGTTGACGGCTCTGGAGGTGCTGCGGGCGCGGGATCTGACGGTAACCGCGATCGTGGTCAGCGAGAGCCTCGACGCCCCCGACCTCGATCAGACCGTCGAGATGACGCGGGTCTTTGAGCAGACCGCCCCGATCGTGGTCGCGCCGCGCGATCCGGACTGGAGCGCGGCCGAACTCGCCGACCTACTTCTCTAGCCGCGCGACCAGGCTGGACGTGTCCCAGCGGTTGCCGCCCATGGCCTGCACCTCGGCGTAGAACTGGTCGATCAGGGCGGTGGCCGGCAGTTGGGCGCCGTTCGAGCGGGCTTCGTCCAGGGCGATGCCGAGGTCCTTGCGCATCCAGTCGACCGCGAAGCCGAAGTCGAACTTGCCTTCGGACATGGTCGGCCAACGGTTCTCCATCTGCCACGACTGGGCCGCGCCCTTGGAGATGGCGGCCAGCACGTCCTCGGCCGGCAGGCCCGAGCGCTTGGCGAAGTGCAGCGCCTCGGCCACGCCCTGGACGACGCCGGCGATGGCGATCTGGTTGCACATCTTGGTCAGCTGTCCCGAACCGACCTCGCCCATCCGGCGCGCGGCCTTGGCGTACACCCCGATCACCGGCAGCACGCGGTCATAAGACGCCTGGTCGGCGCCCACCATGATGGTCAGCTGGCCGTTCTCGGCGCCCGCCTGGCCACCGGAAACCGGTGCGTCGACGAAGGCGCAGCCGCGCGTCGCCAGCAGTTCGGCCATTTCGCGAGCGACCTTGGCCGAGGTGGTGGTGTGGTCGACAACCGTCACGCCTTTCTCGAGCGCCGGAAGGGCCTGCGCCACGACGTCGCGGAGGTCGTCGTCATTGCCGACGCACAGCAGCACCACCTCGGCGCCGGCCACGGCCTCAGGAATGGTCTCAAAGGCCGCGCCGCCGTGCTTTTCCGCCCATTTGCGGGCCTTTTCGGCGGTGCGATTGTAGACGGCGACCTCGTGGCCGGCGGCCTTCAGGTGGCCCGCCATCGGAAAGCCCATCACACCCAGACCGATAAACGCCGTCTTCATGCCGCTGCTCCACTTATAGAGGCTGGGATTACGCGCCCGACGGCGGCTTCGGCAACCCCATCTTAACGTCCTTTGGGCACGTTGCGGCGCATGGTTAAGCAGGCTTAAGCACGATGGCGGTCAACAGCGAACAGCCGATCATCATCAAGAAGATCAAGAAGGGCGGCGGCGCCGGGCACCACGGCGGCGCCTGGAAGGTCGCCTATGCGGACTTCGTGACGGCCATGATGGCCTTCTTCCTGCTGATGTGGCTGCTGAACACGACCAGCCCCGAGCAGAAGCAGGGCATCGCCGACTATTTCGCGCCGGCCTCGATCTCGTCCACGACCAGCGGGTCGGGCGGCATCCTGGGCGGCACCTCGCTGGGCGACGACGGCGCCAAGGCCGACGGCAAGTTGTCGGTCATTCAGCAAATGGCGCCCGAAGCCCCCGACAATGTCAGCAAGGATGGCCAGAGCTCGGAACAGGCCTCCCTCGCCTCCGCCAGCGAGCAGGCTCTGCGCGACGCCCTGGCCAAGAAGGAACAGGACGCCTTCGCCTCGGCCGCCCAGTCCCTGCGCCAGTCGCTGCAGGACATGCCCGAACTGGCCGAGCTGTCGAAACAGATCATGATCGACCAGACCCCGGAAGGCCTGCGCATCCAGCTGGTCGACCAGGAAGGCCGGTCGATGTTCAAGGAAAACTCCCGCGAGCCGAACGACCGCGCCAGGATCCTGCTGCGCGCCGTGGCCAAGGTGATCAACCAACTGCCCAACCGCGTGACCATCTCGGGCCACACCAGCGCCAACGCCTATGGCAAGAAGCAGGACGGCGACTGGGCGCTCTCGGCCGCGCGCGCCGACGCCTCGCGCGTGGTGCTGCGCGGCGCTGGAGTCGACGACGACCGGATCTATCAGGTGTCGGGCAAGGCCAATTCCGAACCGCTGTACGCCGACGACCCGACCTTGGCGGGTAACCGACGCATCTCGATCATCCTGCTGCGTGAAAAGCCGGTCCTGCCGGACAACCTGTGACCGTTCGACGCGCAAGCGCTCCGTGAAGCTTGCGCAACTGAACTCTATGCCCCCTAATCCCGTTCTGGGCGGCAGACACGCTGAAGGGGACAGGGCCTACAAGTGACGCAGCATTTTCCGACGCGACAGCTTCGGTTCTTTCTGACGGCGCCCACGCCTTGCCCGTACCTGCCCGGCCGCGAGGAACGGAAGGTGTTCGCCCACCTGCCCCTGTCCGACGGCCCGACGGTCAATGACAGCCTGACTCAGGTCGGCTTCCGTCGCTCGCAGAACATCGCCTACCGTCCAGCTTGCGAGACCTGCCGCGCCTGCCAGTCGGCTCGCGCGCCCGCCGCCGACTACGTGCTGTCGCGTTCGGAGCGGAAGGTCCTGAACCGTAACGACGACCTCGAGCGCCACTTGGTCGAGGCCGAGGCGACTCTGGAGCAGTTCGAACTGCTGCGCCGCTATTTGCTGGCTCGCCACGCCGACGGCGGCATGGCCGAGATGACCTGGCCCGATTACGTGGCCATGGTCGAGGACACCGCCGTCCGCACCCACCTGATCGAATATCGCCGCAAGTCCCAGGACCGCGGCCCGGGCGACCTGATCGCCTGCGTGCTGGTCGACGTGCTCGCCGACGGCCTGTCGCTGGTCTACAGCTTCTACAATCCCGATCTCGACCGTCGGAGCCTGGGCTCCTTCGTCATCCTGGATCACATCGTCCAAGCTCAGCAGGGCGGCCTGCCCTACGTCTATCTGGGCTACTGGGTCCCGGGCAGCGAGAAGATGGCCTACAAGGCGCGCTACTCGCCGCTGGAAATCCTGAAGCCCGGCGGCTGGTCGCTGATGTCGGCCCGCGAACGTGGCGCTCGTCCGCCCAGTTCGCGCCCCAACTCGCACGACACCTGCGACCTCGACCTCAGCGACGCCGAGCCGGCTTCGCTGGACGATCTGCCGTAACGGAACGTTTCCGAAGACACCCCGGAATACACGTCTCCCAACGACAATAACCTCAAGACACGCAAAAGTGGAACGTGTGAACTTGGCAAGAATGCCAAAAGATCGCGGTCAGAGGATTTGAATCTGCACCTTGGTTAACACCCAAGAAACCACTTCATCCCAAATTTAGTGAAACGCTTCGGTGAACGCGGCGACAGTTAGGGGGATGTGGATTATGTTTTTCTCGGAACGCAAGACGGGCGAGATCAATCTCCTCAAGAAGCAACTGGCGGACCTGAAGGAACGATCCGAACTGCTGGATCAGGCCTGTGGCATCGGCCTGTGGGAAGCCGTGCTGCATGACGCCGACGCCCTGCACCCCAAGAGCGTCTGGACCTGGTCGCCGGAATTTCGCCGGCTGATCGGCTACACCAGCGAGGCCGACTTTCCGAATGTCTGCCGCTCCTGGTCGGACAAGCTGCACCCTGACGATGTCGAACCCACGTTCGCCGCCTTCGCCGCCCACCTGACCGACAAGACCGGCGCCGCGCGATACAATGTCACCTATCGCCTGATGACCCGGCAGGGCGTCTATCGCTGGTACCGCGCTACCGGTGGGTGCATTCACACAGAAGGCGGCCTGATCCGCGCATGCGGCTCGCTGACCGATATTCACGAGCAGACGCTGATCGAGCAAAAGGCGCGCGACGAAGCCGCCGAGAACCAAATCGCGCTGGACGCCCTGGCGGACGGCCTGAAGGCTCTGGCCGAGGGAGACCTGACCCACAAGATCGATGTGGCCTTCTCGGCCAGGGCCCAGCCGGTCAAGGACAATTTCAACCACTCCGTAAGCCGCCTGCGCGACGCGCTCGTCAACATCGCCTCGACCGCGGGCTCCATCCGGGGAGGCTCGGCCGAAATCGCCAGCGCGTCTGACGACCTGTCGCATCGCACGGAGCAGCAGGCCGCCAGTCTGGAAGAGACCGCCGCGGCCCTCGACCAGATCACCTCGACGGTCAATCGCAGCGCGGAGGGCGCCATCCAGGCCTCGAACGCCGCCGCCTCGGCGAAAATCGACGCCGAGCGTTCGGGCGAAGTGGTGCGCGACGCGGTCGCGGCCATGGGGGAGATTGAACAGAGCTCGGGGCAGATCACCCAGATCATCGGCGTTATCGACGAGATCGCCTTCCAGACCAACCTTCTGGCCCTGAACGCCGGGGTCGAAGCGGCCCGTGCGGGCGAGGCCGGCCGGGGCTTCGCGGTCGTGGCGCAAGAGGTGCGGGCCTTGGCTCAACGCTCGGCCGACGCCGCCAAGGAGATCAAGACGCTGATCGCCAGCAGCACCGCCCAGGTCGAGCGCGGCGTGAAGCTGGTCGGTCAGACCGGCGAGGCCCTCAGCGGCATCGTCGGCAAGGTGACCGAGATCACCGACCAGATCACCGAAATCGCCCGCTCGTCGCGCGAACAGGCCACCGGTCTCAACCAGGTCAACACCGCGGTCAATCAAATGGACCAAGTCACCCAGCAGAACGCCGCGATGGTCGAGGAAGCCACCGCCGCGGCCAGCAATCTGCGCGGCGAGGCCAATGAATTGACGCGGCTGGTCGGCCGTTTCCGCATCGGAGACGACCAGAACCCGTCGGTCGCCCGGGCGGCCTAGCCTCCGCCATAGCCCCCAGGTCCCGGAAGCCTCGCGAAGGCTCTCCCGGGATCTGGGGCCAGCGCGGCGCGGTTGGTCTCAAGTCCAGCGCGGCCGCTTCGCCCCGGCCGGTAGACCGGCCTTGGCGTTTCTGACTGAATGGACCTCCTAACGCGCGAAGCTGACCCCGCCGTCCACCGTGACGGCGCCGCCCATCACATAGTCCCCGGCCCGCGAGGCCAGGTAGATGGCCGCGCCGGCCATGTCCTCTTCCGAACCGATACGGCCGGCCGGGATGGCCTTCGACACCGCGTCGGCGTGGTCGCGGGCGACCTTGTTCATGTCCGAGGCGAAGGCGCCGGGCGCGATGGCGCTGACGGCGATGTTGTCGGCCGCCAGGCGCAGGGCCATGCGCTTGGTCATGTGCAGCAGGCCGGCCTTGGACGCGCCGTAGGGATAGGTCTCTTCCTTGCTCACCGACTGGCCGTCGATCGAGCAGATGTTGATGACCTTGGCGACACGATCCTTGGCGGCGGCGCGCAGCGGGCCGATCAGGGCCTGGGTCAGGAAGAACGGCGTCTTCATGTTGAGGTCGACGGTCTTGTCCCAGCCGCTTTCCGGGAACTCGTCGAAGGCCGCGCCCCAGGCCGCGCCGGCGTTGTTGACCAGGATGTCGAGCTTTTCCTCGCGTTCCTTGATCCGGTCGGCCAGGCCCTGAATGCCTTCCATGGTCGAGATGTCGCCCGGCAGGGAGACGCACTCACCGTACTGGCTGAGTTCCTCGGCCGTCGCGTCGCAGGCGGCGGCCTTGCGGGCGGTGATGTAGACGCGCTTGGCGCCGTAGGTCAGGAAGCCCTTGACGATCATCGCGCCGATGCCGCGCGAACCGCCGGTAACCAGGGCCACGCGGCCCTCGAGGGAAAACAGGTCTTGCATTTTGTAGCTCCTAGAAGGCGCGGGCGGCGGCCAAAGCCCCCAGCCGGCCAGTGATGTCGTGGAATTGGGCGACGGTCTCGTCGATGATCTGCTGGGCGGTCTTGATCTCGTCGATCAGACCCACGGTCTGGCCGGCCAAGGCGGGCGCGGCCTCCATGTCACCGCCGAAATAGACGTCGAGGATGTTCTTCAGCACATCGGGCGGCATGACCCCCGCGTCGTAGATCTCTTTGGTAAGGTCGGACTTGATGGCGCGGATGCAGGGGCTGGCCTTTTTGTTCAGCACCCAGGTGCCGGTTTCCTTGGCCCCGGTGATCGCCGCCTTGTAGTTGGCGTGGACCGGGCTCTCGGCCGAACTGACGAAGCGAGTGCCCATCTGAACCGCCTCGGCGCCTAGGGCGAACGCCGCCGCCATGCCGCGCCCATCGCAGATGCCGCCGGCGGCGACGATGGGCACGTCGACCCGCGCGCGGATCGCTTGTAGCAGGACCAGGGTCGACACCTCCTCCGGATTCTTGAAGCCGCCGCCCTCGGCGCCCTCGACCACCAGGCCGTCGACGCCCGCCTCAACGCATTTGACCGCCGCGTCCACCGTCGGCACGGCGTGGTAGACGACGATGCCGGCGTCCTTCAGCGGCCCGACGAACTTGGCCGGGCTGCCGGCCGAGGTGGTGACGAACTTGACCCCGCTCTCGCAGACAAAGCGCAGCATGGCGTCGTCGCGCAGGAACATGATCGGCAGGTTCACTCCGAACGGCAGGCCGCTGGCCGCCATCTTGGTGATCTCGGCCTTGCAGGTCTCGGTCTCGCCGGACGAAGTCTCAATAACGCCAAGCCCGCCAGCCCTGGAGACAGCCGAGGCTAGCGGAAAGCGGGCGATCCAGCCCATCGGAGCCTGGATGATCGGATATTTCGCGCCCGTATGGGCCAGGACACGGTTGGTCATTCTGGCCATCAGGGGATCAGCAGCACGCGGCCGACAGCCTGGCGACTTTCGATATAGGCGTGGGCGGCGGCGGCTTCGGACAGCGGGAAGGTCCTGTCGATCACGACCTCGAGCTCGCCCTTGGCGGCCCGGTCGATCATCTCCTGGATCATGTCGTGGACGCGGTCGGTCATGATTTCCGCGCCGAGGAAGACGCCGGTCAGCGAGCGATTTCCGCCCATCAGCGACGACACGTCCACCTTCATGGGCTCGCGCCCGGCGTTGCCGACCAGCGAGATGCGGCCGCGATAGCCCAGGGCGCCGAGGCTGCCCTGCAGGGTCGCGCCGCCGACCGGGTCGACCACCAGGTCGACGCCCTTGCCGCCGGTCAGCTTCATCACCTGCTCGACCAGGTCGTCACGGCTGTAGTTGACGCCGTGATCCATGCCGAACGCCTTCAGGCGCTCCAGCCGCTCGTCGCTGGAGGCCGAGGCCAGCACCGTCGCGCCAGCCTGCTTGGCCAGCTGGATGGCCGCCAGCCCCACGGCCCCCGCCCCGGCCTGCACCAGCACGGTCTCGCCGGCCTTCAGGCGACCCGCGCCGAACAGGCACTCGTGCGCCGTGCCGAACGGCACCGGAATGGCCGAGGCCTTCTGGATGTCGAAGCCGTCCGGAATCGGCCAGGCGTTGCGGGCCGGAACGGCGCGCAGCTCGGCGTGCGAACCGAAGGCGTTCACGGTGACCACCCTCGTCCCGACCTTCAAGTGGGAGACCTCGGCCCCGACCTCGACGATCTCGCCGGCGGCCTGGTAGCCGACAATGTGCGGGCTGCCCGCCATCTGGCCGCCGCCGCGATTGAGGGTGTCGCCGCCCTCGATGCTGACCGCCTCGACGCGGATCACCACGCCCTGCGGATGGCAGACGGGGTCGGGAACGTCCTCGTAGCGAAAGACGTCCGGCGCCCCTGTCTCATAATAGACGGCGGCCTTCATGGCGTTCTCCCTGTTGTTGTTCTTGGCTCTTGAAGGAGCGTTATTTCTTAGGGTCGATCAGGGCGTCGTAGACCAGCTTGGCGCTGTCATCGTCGATGTCCTTGATGGTCGGATCGCCGCCCTTGTTGAGGATATGGATCATGCCCAGGAAGAAGAGGTCGTTGGTCGGGTCGGTCCAGAACCAGGTACCGGCCGCGCCGCCCCAGCTATAGGTCCCCTGCCCATACGGCCCCGCCTTGGCGCTATCCAGCACCACCGCGAAATCGAGGCCGAAGCCCTTGCCGGCGGCCGCATTGAACGGCGGATCATTGGAATTCATGATCGTGTCGCTGAGCACGTTCGTCCGCATCAGCTTGACGGTCTCTGGCTTGATGATCCGCTTGCCGTCCAGCTCGCCGCCGTTCAGCAGCATCTGGGCGAAGCGGGCGTAGTCGGCGTTGGTCGAGACCAGGCCGCCGCCGCCCGACGCCGCGACCGGCGGCTTGGTGATGTCCAGCACCATGAAGCCGGTCGCCGGAACCAGCTTCTGCTCCTTGGGTCCCCAAAGATAGAGCGAAGCCAGACGATCCATCTTCTCCGGCGGAAGCCAGAAGGCGGTATCGACCATCTTCAGGGGCCCGAAGATCCGCTGCTGCATGAAGTCGCCCAGCGACATGCCGGTCAGCTTCTCGATGATCAGGCCCTGGATATCGACCGAGACGCTGTACTTCCAGCGCGCGCCCGGCTGGGCCACCAGCGGCAGGGCGGCGACCTTCTGGACGAACTCCTCGCGCGACTTGGCGCTCAGGACGCCGGTCGAGACATAGGCCTTGTCGATGGGGTTGTCGGGAACCAAGCCATAGGCGAAGCCGCCCGAGTGACTCATGAGTTCGCGCATGGTCGGCGGGCGGTCGGCCGGGACGGTGTCGAACGAACCGTCGGGATTAATGCCCTTGAAGACGCGCAGGGAGGCGAACTCGGGGATGTACTTGCTGACCGGATCGTCCAGCTTCCACTTGCCCTCTTCGAAGAGGATCATCATGGCGACGCCGGTGACCGGCTTGGACTGGGAGTAGATGCGGAAGACGGTGTCCTTGGTCATCGGTGGGCCGTCGAAGCCCTTCTTGCCGTGGACCTCGTAGTGCACGACCTTGCCGTGACGGACCAGCATGGTGGTGACGCCCGGCAGGTGGCCGGTGTCGACCAAGTTCTGCATATGAGCGTCCAGCTTCTTCAGGCCTTCGGCCGAGAAGCCGACGCTTTCCGGCGCGGCGGGGGCGATGGCGGGCGTGCTGGACGCCGCCCCCAGGGGAGCAGCCAGAGTCGCGGTGGAGCCGCCGCCTAGCAGCGTCGCGGCCAGCGCGGCCGCGATGAACTTCCGAAACGCCAAGGCGCCCTCCCCGAACAGATGTTTGACGCGACCTTAGAGCGGGCGCATCCGCGTTGAAACCCGCTTTTTCAACGTCCGGATGACAGGCGATCCGTCACGCCCAAGGTTAAGGTTATTTCATGAAGAACCGGGTTGTTCGAACGTCGTTCATGTATATTTTTTACTGCACGAGGGATTACGATATTTTAAGGCGACGCTGGCCATGGCCACCCTGGACAACCTGATCACGATCTACCGCAATATCCATCGCTTGCCGACGCAGGCGGAACTTCCCCTTTCGGCCTCGACACAGCTGACCATGATGGCGCAAGGCATCGACGCCGACAGAGGCGGCATGGTCGGGGACCTCTGGAGCTATGCCTCGGCTGTGCGCTGGATCCAGGACAGCGCCAAGTCCACGACCGAGGTGGCGGTGATGGCTTACGGTTTCCTTGCCGACATAAGCCTGGGCACGCAGGGGCTGGACTATCTGCTCTCGCCGATCGGCGGGAATGCGAACAATCTGAACAGCGCATATTACGCTCAGTTCAATCTCGTGAACCGCTACATCAATTTCGCGATCAACCTGGCCAAGTTCGGTGAAGGTCGGGAGAACTTCATCAAGAGCTACGGCGAAAATGGAACAATGTATTCGACGTTCCAGAAGGCCTATCTGAAGCTCTTCGGCGTCGAGCGCACCTATGACGAGATTCTGACTTATCTCGACGCGGAGGTGCCGAACGGTCGCGGAGGGACCTACACCCGGGGCGAATATTTCGCCGAATTGGGCGGCGACGGCGGTAACGGCATCGGGACGCGCGCGGCCATGGTCGGTGCGCTGATGGCCGAGGCCATGACAAGCAGCCAGGGCCCGTACGCGGACGCCGTCCGCGCCTTTCTCGCCGACGTCGCAATAGACGGTAAGACGAACCCGCTGTCGGTGTTCTTCTCGGTCTACGGCAAGGGCGGACACCACGCGGCCGGCGGCCCGGACGACCCGGGACTGCCCGGCGAAAGCGCGCGTTTCGCCCACGACTGGAACGTCGACGTCTACAACCGGGAGCCGGACGACAACACCCACGTCCTGGCCAGCGACGGCAACGACGTCATCAAGCCGATCATCACCGATGGCCCCGGCGGACTGGACGCGGGCAAGCACATCAAGACCGGAGGCGGCAACGACATCGTCTTTGTCGACAACGGGATCATGCGCGGACATATCGACACGGGAACCGGCAATGACCAGATCTTTGTCGAGAAGTTGGACGGCGGCGTCACCACCGGCTCGGGCTACGACTCCGTGGACATCGGCGGCTTCGCCGGTCTGCACCTGGTGAACGGCAAGGTCACCGACATCGCCGTGATCGACGACTTCAAGAAGGGCTTCGATATCCTCAGCTTCCCGGGCCTGGTCGGGCCAGGCGAGAAGAAACAGCTCTACTTCGTCGCCAACGCCACCTTCGACGACGCGCTGAACGCCTATGCGAGCATCACGGCCGCCAACAGCAACACCGTCTTCGAGTGGAACGGCGACACCTATGTCTTCCACCAGAACGGCGTCACCGGCGTCGATGCGGGGGATGGCCTGATCAAGCTGGCTGGCGTCACCGGCCTTGTGGTCGGCGGCGTCACTCAAGCGGTCGATATCCTGTTCGCGGCTTAGTTTTCAGCTCACCAAGCCGCAAACAAGCTCCCTCCGCCCCGCGGAGGGAGCTTTCCTGCTTCTAACGGGCGGTAGTCGCCCTGGCGGAGGGTCTGGCGGGCTGCTGCCCCAGCGCGATCTCCGTCGGGCGTTCGATCGCCTGGTACACCAGGGCGCGCGACTGGGCGTCCAAACCGGGACCGACGCCGCCAAGCCGCTGGATCATGCCGACGAAGAACAGGTCGTTGGCCGGGTCGATCCAGAACCAGGTGCCGGCGCTGCCGCCCCAGCTGACCGTCCCCGGCCCTACAGGCGCGCCCGAGGCGGCTGGATCGACGGCCACGGCCATGTCGATGCCGTAGCCCATGCCCGCCGCGAACGGGAACGGCTTGGGTCCGGGGTTGAGCACGCCTGTCGTGCCGTTGGTCGTGACCACGAAGCCGGGCGGCAGATGGTTCTGGGTCATCAGCGCCACGGTTTCGGGCTTGAGAATCCGCACGCCGTCCAGCACGCCCTTGTTCAGGATCATCTGGGCGAAGCGGGCGAAGTCGCCGGCGGTCGAGACGAGGCCGCCCCCGCCCAACGGCGCGGCCGGCGGCTTGCTGACGTCGCGCCAGGCGCCTTCCATGGCCGGCGCCAGCGCACCCGTCGCCGGATCTCCGTCATAGAGCGCGGCCAGGCGGGGCTGCTTCTGGGCCGGCACGTAGAAGGCGGTGTCCTTCATCTTCAACGGCGCGAAGATGTGCTCCTCCATGAAGACCGGCAGGGTCTCGCCCGACAGCTTCTCGACGATGTAACCCTGGATGTCGGCCGCCACGCTGTAGCGCCACAATCGCCCTGGCTCGGAGAACAGCGGCAGGCCCGAGACCTTCTGAACCAGCTCGCTCAGCGAGCCGGACTGTAACACGCCAGCGCGGTAGTAGGCTTGGTCGGCCGGACTGCCGGGATCGTCGGCGATACCGTAGGCGAAGCCGGCTGTATGGGTCATCAGCTCGCGCATGGTCGGCGGGCGGGTGATCGGCGCCAGGATGGGCTGGCCCGCCGCGTCGACGCCCGTGGCGATGCGGAGATTGGCGAACTCCGGCACGAACTTGCTGATCGGGTCGTCCAGGTTCCACAGACCCTGTTCGTACAGGATCATCATCGCCACGCCGGTGACCGGTTTGGTCTCCGAGCGGATGCGGAAGATGGCGTTGAGCGGCATCGGCTCACCGCCCAGCGCGCGGTGACCGAACGCCTTGGCGTGGACGATGCGACCGTGGCGGGCCAGCAAGGTCACGCCGCCGGCGATCTGGCGGCGGTCGACCATGGCCTGCATGTGCTCGTCGAGCTTCCTGAGCCGTTCGGCGCTGAAGCCCTGCTCCTCCGGCTTGCCCTTGGGCAGGGCCAGGGCCGGAGTCGCGGCGACGGCCGCGCAGCCGAAGACGCCGGCCATCAAGCTCAGCGCGCGGCGACGCAGCTGTCCCCCGCTCACTGGGTCACGCTCATTTCGGCTTGAACCGCTTGTTGGTCGCGAAGCCCTTGGGCGCCAGCTTGCCGGCCCCGGCCCTGCGGCCGACCCATTCCTTCCACTCCGCCCAGTCGCGACGGCGGCCGGCGGTGTCGATCCAGTAAGCCCCGGTCTCGGCGTTGAACGACAGGCCGTCGCGCAAGCCGCCCTCGCGGTAGGCCTGCAGCTTGACGCCCTTGCCGCGCGGCATTTCCGGCAGTTCCTCGATCGGGAAGATCAGGATCTTGGCGTTGTCGCCGATCACCGCGAACTGGTCGCCCACGGCTTCCAGGCAGAAGGCCGCGCCGGCGGCGTCGACATTCAGGACCTGCTTGCCGGCCTTGCGGTTCGCGAGCGCTTCTTCCTCGGGCATCAGGAAGCCGTAGCCCAGCTTCGAGGCCAAAATGCGCTTGCGGCCCGCCTTGAACGGGAAGACGTCGATGATCTTCACCTTGTCGTCCAGCTCGATCATCATCCGCACGGGCTCGCCATGGCCCCGCGCGCTGGGCAGCTTGTCGCAGCCCAGGGTGAAGAAGCGGCCGTCGCTGGAGAAGATCAGCAGCTTGTCGGTGGTCTCGGCCGGGACCAGGAAGCCCAGCTTGTCGCCTTCCTTGAACTTCAGTTCCGACGGATCGTCGACCTTGCCCTTGGCGGCGCGGATCCAGCCGCGCTCCGACAGGATGATGGTGATCGGTTCACGGACGATCAGCGCCTCGATGGCGGCGTCGGCGTCGACGACCGGCGCATCAGCGAAGATCGAGCGGCCGATGACGCCCGTCACACGGCCGGCCTTGTCCAGCGGATGCTTGATCTTCAGCAGCGTGGCGCGGACGTCCGACAGGCCCTTGCCGACCAGCTTCCACTGCTTGGCGTCGCTGGCCAGCATGGCGAGAATGCCGTCGCGCTCCTCGACCAGTTCGGCGTGCTCCCGGCGGATCTCCATCTCCTCCAGCTTGGCCAGTTGGCGCAGGCGGGTATTGAGGATGGCGTCGGCCTGGATCTCCGAGAGCCCGAAGGTCTCGATCAGCTTTTCCTTCGGCTTGTCCTCGTAGCGAACGATCCGGATGACCTCGTCGAGATTGAGGTAGGCGATCAGCAGGCCGTCCAGGATGTGCAGACGGGCTTCGATCTTGGCCAGACGGTGACGGGCCCGGCGGGTCAGTACTTCGCGGCGGTGGGCCAGGAAGGCCATCAGGGCCTGCTTGATGCCCATCACGCCCGGCGTGCCGCGCGCGTCCAGCACGTTGATATTGACCGGGAAGCGCGCCTCCAGCGCCGAGAGCTTGAACAGGCTCTCCATCAGCACTTCGGGCTCGACGTTCTTGGACTTCGGCTCCAGCACCAGGCGAATGTCCTCGGCGCTCTCGTCGCGGACGTCGCCCAGCAAGGCGGCCTTCTTGCTTTCGATCAGGTCGGCCAGTTGCTCGACCAGATCCGACTTCTTCACCTGGTAGGGGATCTCGGTGACGACGATCTGGTACGTGCCGCGACCGGTGTCCTCCTTCTCCCACTTGGCGCGGATGCGCACGCCGCCGCGACCGGTCTCGTAGGTTTCCAGCAGGGAGGCGCGCGGCTCGACGATGACGCCGCCGGTCGGGAAGTCGGGTCCGGGGACCTTCTCCAGAATGTCTTCCGTCGTCGCGTCGGGATTGGCCAGCAGCAGCTGGCAGGCGTCGATCAACTCGGCGGCGTTGTGCGGCGGGATCGAGGTGGCCATGCCGACCGCGATGCCCGACGAGCCGTTGGCTAGCAGGTTCGGGAAGCCCGACGGTAGAACGTAGGGTTCCTCGTCCTGGCCGTCATAGGTCGGCTTGAAATCGACCGCGTCCTCGTCGATGCCGTCCAGCAGAAGCGTCGCCGCTTCCGTCATCTTGCACTCGGTGTAGCGCATGGCCGCGGCGCTATCGCCGTCGATATTGCCGAAGTTGCCCTGCCCCTCGACCAGCGGGATGCGCTGGCTGAACTCCTGGGCCAGGCGCACCAGGGCGTCGTAGATCGACTGGTCGCCGTGCGGGTGGAAGTTACCCATGACCTCGCCGACCACCTTGGCGCATTTGCGCGCCGCGGCGTCGGGGTTCAGGCGCATGTTGCTCATCGCGTACAGCACGCGACGGTGCACGGGCTTGAGGCCATCGCGCACGTCGGGCAGCGCCCGCGAGCCGATGGTCGAGAGCGCATAGGCCAGATAGCGGCGCGACAGGGCTTCCGTCAGCGGCTCGTCGAGGATGCGGTCGCCGTCGTCAGGACCGCCGGGAGGAAGGACAGGCTTGTTCATCGAGGGGATTCGTTACTCCGGGTAGCGATCCTAGCAGACATCGCCGCGATGATTCGACCGGTTAGGCCTGAACGATCCCCGGTTTTCCGGCTCCCAGCGCGGACGGAGACCGAATTCGCGCGGAAAGCGTCGGAACGGCGCTCACAGTCGGCCCGCTTCCGTCAGGCGATCGATCAGCCACATGCGCGGCACGGGAAGCGGCCGGTTCAGCGGACCGAAGACGAACTGTTCGAGAAAGTGACCGGTGATGTCCAGGCCCGCCTTCACATCGCCCTCGGCCAGGCCGCCCTGCGAGGACAGCATGAACGGCGGCAGCGGCAGCAGCTTGTCGTGGTATGGCGCGCCGGCCCCTCGGCTGACGGCGCGACCGGTGCGCGGGCTGACATAGACCAGATCGTCGAAGCTGCCCGTGGCGGCGCACTTGGAGAGGTCCAGGCCAAAGCCCAGCTCCTGCAAGAGGCCCGCCTCGTAGCGCACATAGACGGCCGGCCAGATGTCGGGGATCTCCAGCACGCGGATCAGGGCTTCCAGCGCATGGAAGGCGCCCGGATGGGCCTCGCGCTCCGGCAGGGCCGACGCGGCGATCGCGGCTGCGGACGACAGGCCCGCCAGCGCCAGGCTGTCGTCGAACAGGCTGGAAGGCCCCTCGCCCATCGGCTCCAGCGTGGCCGAGCCCAGTTGGTCCGCGACCCGGGCGCGATAGCGGGCGATGACCCGCGCGCCGGGTTGCAGGAACGGCTTCATCCGCCGCGAGGCCGCGCCGGCCACGTGGGCGGCGAACTTGCCGTGACCTTCCGTCAAGAGCTCGACGATGGCCCCCGTCTCGCCGTGCGAGCGGGCCGAGAGGACGTAGGCTTCGTCCTCCCATTCGGTGGTCAAGCGGGGGTCCCCCAGGCGACGACCTTCTCCAGCACGTCGCGCCATTCAGGCTCGACCGGCAGGCCGATGACGTCGCGCAGGGTCGCTTCCAGTTCGTCGACGGTGAGGTCCCGCTGCTCGACCACCGCGCCGGTGACGTCGCGATGGGTGAAGCGGTTGTTCTTCAGGGCGTAGCGGGCGGTCGGCGTCGTGCGCCCCACCGTCATGCTCCAGGTGAAGTGCGAGCTGGGGTGCGTGTAGGTGAAGTAGTTTCCTGGCTCGTAGTCGACGTCTTCCCAGGGGCCCAGCGCCACCTGATAAAGCGGCGCCCAAGTCCCCGACAGATTGGCTAGCACCAGCCGCTCGCCGCCCATCTCCGGCGCGGCGGTCTCGATGCGGAACGGACCGTTGGGGGTCTGTTGCACGGCGTTCGAGAACAGATCCAGCGGCGCCGTCAGCACGCAGCCGCCGAAGCCGCTGTCGGCGAGCCAGGCGACGCCGTCGACCATGACCTTCAGCACCATGTGCGAGCGGGCCCGCATCGGAGCGTCAGCCGGTTTCATCCACCAGACGCGAGCCATCAAGCCTTGAACTTCGAAGCCCAACGCCTCCAGCACGCGCTTCAAGAGACCATTCTGCTCGTAGCAGTAGCCGCCCCGCCCGGCGCCGATCAGCTTGGCGTCGATGTCGGCCGGAACGATGCTGATCCCACGCCCCAAGAGGACGTCGAGATTCTCGAACGGGATGGCGTCCGGGTGCTTCAGCGTGAGGGCGCGCAGCGTCGCCAGGGTCGGCTCGCGCGGACCGTCGTAGCCGATGCGCCGGAAGTAGGCGTCCAGATCGACGGCCGCCGCAGGCGCGTCAAACATCGAAATCCAGTCCGATATCGCTGAACAGGCCCCGCTCCTCGGCCCAGTTCTCCTTGACCTTCACGTGCAGGAACAGGTGAACCTTGCGGTCGAGGATGTCGCACAGCTCCTCGCGCGAGGCCTGGCCGATCCACTTCAGGGTCTGTCCGCCCTTGCCGATCACGATGATCCTCTGGCCTTCGCGCTCGACCAGGATGGTCTGCTCGATGCGCACCGAGCCGTCCTTGCGCTCTTCGAACGCCGTGGTCTCGACCATGGCGGCGTAGGGCAGTTCATCGTGGACGCGGAGGTAGACCTTCTCGCGGGTGATCTCCGACGCCAGCAGGCGCGCCGGCAGGTCGGCGGTCTGGTCCGCCGGATAGAGCCACGGCCCTTCCGGCATCATCGAGACCAGCTTGGCGGTCAGGTCCTCGACGCCGGCGCCGGTCGCGGCGCTGATCATGAAGACGTCGGTGTAGACGCCGGTGTCGAAGAATTCCTTGGCCACCTGCAGCAGGGTGTCGCGCTTGACGCCGTCGATCTTGTTCAGGGCCAGGATGACTTTGCGGTTCGCGGCCTTCAGGCCCTCGATGATGGTCTGGACGTCCTGAACCGAGCGGTATTCGCCGGGCGTGGCCTTGTCTTCGCGGCTGGCCAGTTCGGCCTGAACGTCGACCAGGTGGACGGTGGCCTCGGCGTCTTCCGAGCCGGCCCAGGCCGAGCGGACCATGGCGCGGTCCAGGCGACGGCGCGGGCTGAAGATCCCGGGGGTGTCGACGAGCACGATCTGGGTGTCGCCCGCGATGGCGACGCCGCGCACGGGGAAGCGGGTGGTCTGGACTTTCTGGGTCACGATCGAGACCTTGGCCCCGACCATGCGGTTGACCAAGGTGGACTTGCCGGCGTTCGGCGCGCCGATGATCGCCGCGAAACCGGCGCGAGTCTGAGCGGGTGTTTGGGCGGGTGTTTGGGAGGTGGTGTCAGTCATTGCGCGTGCGTGTAGCACAGCAAGGCCGGAATTCCTCCCCCTGTACGCCGCACATGACCAACGCCGCTGTCAGTGGCCGGAATTCTCGATAGCCGCGTCGATCTCGGCCAGCGAGTGGTAGCCCGGCTCCATCTTGCGGCCGTTGATCTCGAAGGTCGGGGTGGCGTTGATGTCGTGCTCCTTGGCGTTCTTCTCGACCCGCTCGTTCAGGGCCTTGATCGCCGCCTCGTCGGTGACGCACTTGTTGAACTGCTCCTCGTTCATGCCGACCGACTTGGCGATGTCCAACAGGGTCTCGCGCGGCGTCTCGAAGACGCCCGGCTGGCTGGCGAAGATCGCTTCGTTGACCTGGAAGTACTTGTCCTTGCCGGCGCAGCGGGCCAGCAGGAACCCGGCCGAAGCCACCGTGACTTCAGAGCCGCCGCCGACCAGCATCTCGCGGAACACGTAGTGGACCTTCCCGGTATCGATGTACTTGGACTTGAAGGCCGGAAAGACTTCCGTGTCCCAGCGCGCGCAGATCGGACAGCCGACCGAGGCGTATTCGACCACCGTCACCTTGGCGTCCTTGTTCCCCAGGCTCATGTCGTCGGGCAACGCCTGGAAGGACTGGCCCTTGCCGCAGGCGGCCAGGCCGAGGGTCAGCAGCAGGGCGACGGCGAGACGGCGCATGGGGAAGTTCTCCGGGAATCGCGGACGCGAGACAGCATGAGAGAGCGCGAGCGGGGCGGGGGTCAACCTCCGGTGAACGAGGGTCGCACGTCGGCCACTTCACGCGGCCAGCCGCTGAAGTTCGTGAAAGGGACGCGGAGCGCCGGGCCACGCCCGGAGGATGATTGAGTAGATACCGTTTCGACGAAGCCAGAGCGCTCCGCGTGGTCCGTTATCCGGAAGCCTTCGAGAGCGCGGGGTTTTAACCCGCTCCCGATGTTTGGGCCTCCGACGGGCGGGCCAGGGCGACGACCCTAGTCCCGGACGCACGGGCGATTTCAGCCCGGGCCTGTCGCGCTCGCCGAACCCTCGCCGCCAGAGCTTCGCCCCATGTTTCAGGGAACCCGCCGCCGGATCGGTCGCGAAGGCGTCTCCGAAGAGACCCCGACGAGCGCGTCCCGCTCAACCACCCCTGACAGCCGTCACGATCGCCGGCCGGACGTCCCTTCCAAGCCGTCAGGTGAGATCATTGTCGGGCAGGATTCAGCGCGGATCATTCAGCGGCGCGAAAAATCGACAAGTGATTGATTTCGTGGTGTTCAGTGTCGCGAACGCCGGGGATAGAGCGCTTCCAATCCCCTCTCCGCGAGAGAGGGGCGGGACGCCCTACTCCGCCCCTTCGCGCTCCAGCAGAGCCTTGGCGGCGGCCTTCTCGGCTTCCTGGCGCGACTTGCCCTTGGCGATGGCGGGGTCGACGCCCTTGACCGTCACCTCGACCGTGAACACCGGCGCGTGGTCCGGACCCGTACGGTCCAGGACGCGGTAGGTCGGCAGCGGACGGCCCTTGCCCTGGGCCCATTCCTGCAGCGCGGTCTTGGGATCGCGCGGACGCCCCTCGCCGGCCCTGTCGAACTCGTCGGCCCACAGGTCGAGGAACACCTTGCGGGCCGCATCCAGGCCGCCGTCCTGGTAGAGGGCGGCCATCAGGGCTTCGGCGCCGCCGGCCAGGATCGAGTCGGTCTCGCGACCGCCGATCTTGCTGGACGAGGCCGACAAGCGCAGGGCCGGCCCCAGTTCGGCCTTGCGGGCGACGCGGGCGCAGGTCTCGCGGCTGACAATGGCGTTCAGGCGCGGCGCAAGTTCGCCTTCCTTGGCCCTCGGATAACGATCGGCCAAGGCCTCGGCGGCCAGCAGGCCCAGCACGCGGTCGCCGATGAACTCCAGCACCTCGTTGTCGCGGACCTTCTTGGCCCCATCCCCGACGCTGGCGTGCGTCAGGGCGCGTTCGAGCAGTTCGCGGTCGTTGAACCGATGGCCGATCCGGCGCTCGAGGTCGCCGACGGCGGCGACCCGTCTATCCATGGCTTGCAGGTCCCTTGGGGTTCACTTCAGCACGTGGAAGAAGCGGCTGGGACGCGCGTTCAGGAACCACGTCCACGGCTTGAACAGGCTGGCCTCGGCGTTCCACGACAGCAGGATGATCTGGGCGCGGCCGACCAGGTTCTCGGCGGGCACGAAGCCGACGCCGATCTCGTCACCGATATACTGGTCCAGCTCGTAGTCCCACTTGCAGGCGCTCTCGGCATACGGCGAGACGCCCGGGTCGAAACGGCTGTCGGCCGAGTTGTCGCGGTTGTCGCCCATGAAGAAGTAGCAGCCGGCCGGCACGGTATAGACGCCGGTGTTGTCGCCGCGGCTGTCGGGACCGAAGTCCTGGGTGTTGTACTGGCGGCCTTCCGGGTTGGTCTCCTGGAAGCGCTGGACCTGCTGGGTGAAGCCATAGCCGGTGTCGACCAGGGCCGGGGCCTGCTCCTTGCGCGGCAGGGCCTTGCCGTTGATGAACACCTGGCCGCCGCGGATCTGGACCTTGTCGCCCGGCAGGCCGATCAGGCGCTTGATGTAGTCGGTGCGGTTGTCGCGCGGCAGCTTGAAGACGATGATGTCGCCGCGCGTCGGCGCGTGGCCCAGGATGCGGCCCTTGATGATCGGCGGGCTGAACGGGATCGAGTGCTTGCTCCAGCCGTAGCTGAACTTCGACACGATGATGTAGTCGCCCTGATAGAGGTTGGGCTCCATCGAGGCCGACGGAATGGTGAACGGCTGGAACAGCAGGACCCGCAGCACCAGGGCGATGCCCAGGGCGTAGGCGACGGTCTTGATGATTTCGATGAACTCGGCGACGACGCCCTTCTGTTCGGGCGGCGTAAGGTCGTCGGCGGCGTCGGTCATGCGGGCGCGGAGCTCTTCGAAGATGATTGGCCGGCGAACCGGTTCGGCTTTGCTAGACGGGCTTGCTCAAGCGAGCAAGTGGCCGGGCCGTTAGCCGTCCTTCATGGCGACGGTTGGGCCGTTTCGTCAAACGGTCTCGGGCGCCACGCGAGTTGGTCGGAGGCGAGTGCGTCAGGCCTTGGGCAGGGCCTCGATGATCACGAAGGCCTGGGCGTAAGGGTGGTCGTCGGTCAGGGAGAGGTGGATCACCGCCTCCATGCCCTCTGGGGTCAGTTCCTTCAGCCTTTCCAGCGCGCCGCCAGTCAGCGCCATGGTCGGCTTGCCCGACGGCAGGTTGACCACGCCCATGCCGGCCAGATGCACGCCGCGCTTCAGGCCCGTGCCCAGGGCCTTGGAGCAGGCCTCCTTGGCCGCGAAGCGTTTGGCGTAGCTGGAGGCGCGGTCGGGCTTGCGCTCGGACCGCCGACGCTCGATCTCGGTGAAGACCTTGTTGGTGAAGCGTTCGCCGAAGCGCTCGAGCGACTTTTCGATCCGTCGGATATCGCAGAGGTCCGAGCCGATGCCGATGATCACGCGGCCTGCTCCGCTTCCACCGAGCGCGTTTCGCGCTCGGCATCTTTTAGTTGTCGAGCATCCTTACGCAAAACCGGCCTCCACTTTCGCGGGATGCTCGACCCGGGCGGCGTCCATCAACAGGCGCATCCGCTGGATCGCCTGCGGCAGGCCCACGAAGATCGCTTCGCCGATCAGGAAGTGGCCGATGTTCAGCTCGGCGATCTCCGGGATCGCGGCGATCGGCTTGACGGTGGCGTAGTCGATGCCGTGGCCGGCGTGGACTTCGAGGCCGAGGCTCGCGGCCAGGGTCGCGCCCCGCTTCAGCCGTTCGAGAATGGCTTCGGCGCGCTCGATGTGACCCTCGCGATAGGCGTCGCAATAGGCGCCGGTGTGCAGCTCGATGACCTGGGCGCCGGCGGCGGCCGAGGCGCGGATCTGCTCGGGGTCGGCTTCGATGAACAGCGACACCCGGGCCCCGACCGTGCGCAGGCGGGCGGTGGCGTCGGTGATGCGGTTCTGGCCCTTGATCACATCCAGGCCGCCCTCGGTGGTGACCTCCTCGCGGCGCTCGGGCACCAGGCAGGCGGCGTGCGGGCGCGCCCCGATGGCGATGCCGACCATCTCGTCGGTCACGGCCATCTCGAAGTTCAGCGGCTTGCCGCGCTTGTGGCAGAGGTCGGTCAGCACGGCGATGTCGGCGTCACTGATGTGGCGGCGATCCTCGCGCAGGTGGGCGGTGATGCCGTCGGCGCCGGCGGCCAGGGCCAACTCCGCCGCGCGCACGGGCTCGGGATAGGACGAACCGCGCGCGTTCCGGATCGTGGCCACGTGGTCGATATTGACGCCCAGTCGCAAGCTCATCCGCTCTTCCTGCTGAAACCAAGGACTCAAGGACTCGAGGCGAAATCTATAAGCCCAGCCGCCCGCCTGTGCAGGTGGGAATTTCGCGGGCCGGCGCCAGGGCTGGCGCATGGACAAAGCCGCGCGGGCGCCTGATCGTATACGCTCTACCTTTGGGAGGGGCGTGATGATTTCGAACAAGACCTGGCTCGCCGCGACGGCGGGCGTTCTGGCTGTCGCCATGGCCAGCGGCGCAGGCGCCGCCGACGTCTCGGCCGGCAAGCTCAAGAGCCTGAAGGCCGAAGCCGTGGCCGGCGTCGAGAGCCGCGCCAAGCTGGCCCAGGTGATGAACGACGAGATCTTCTCGTTCGGCGAACTGGGCTTCCAGGAGGTCGAGACTTCGGCCTACATCACCAAGGTGCTGGAGCAGAACGGATTCACCATCAAGCGCGGCGTCTCGGGCATCCCGACGGCCTGGACCGCGACCTGGACGAACGGGACCGGCGGCCCGACCATCGCCTTCGGCAGCGACATCGACTGCATCCCCAAGGCCTCGCAGAAGCCGGGCGTGCCGTGGCACGATCCTATCGTTCCGGGCGCGCCGGGCCATGGCGAAGGCCACAATTCCGGCCAGGCCCTGAACGTCGTCGCCGCCCTGGCGGTCAAGGACGTGATGACCAAGCAGAACATCGCCGGGACTCTGGTTCTCTGGCCGGGCGTTGCCGAGGAACTGGTGGCCGGCAAGGCCTACATGGTCCGCGACGGCGTGTTCAACGGCGTCGACGCCACCATCTTCACCCACGTCGGCTCGAACCTGCAGACCGCCTGGGGCCAGCCCTCGGGCACCGGCCTCGTCTCCATCAAGTATAATTTCCATGGCGAGTCCGCCCACTCGGCCGGCGCGCCCTGGCGCGGCCGCAGCGCGCTGGACGCCGTCGAGCTGATGGACATGGGCTGGAACATGCGCCGCGAGCATCTCAAGCCCGAGCAGCGTTCGCACTATGTGATCACCGACGGCGGCGACCAGCCCAACGTCGTGCCGTCCGAGGCCACCGTCTGGTACTATTTCCGCGAACAGACCTTCGACGCGATCAAGAAGAACTGGGACATCGGCAATCGGATCGCCAAGGCGGCGGCCGACATGACCGACACGAAGATGGACTACGCCATCGTCGGCACGGCCGCCCCGCGCCACTTCAACAAGCCGATCGCCGAGGCCGCCCAGAAGAACATCGACGCCGTCGGCCTGCCCAAATGGACCGACGACGAGCAGGCCTTCGCCAAGGCGGTGCAGAAGAACGTCGGCTCGACCAAGCAGGAAGGCCTCGACGTCAAGCTGAAGGGCTTGAAACCGCCGGAGGAGAAACCGGAAAGCGGCGGCTCGGACGACATCGGCGACATCTCGTGGATCATGCCCACGATCACCATCAACTATCCGTCGAACATCCCCGACCTGCCGGGCCACCACTGGGCCAACGCCATCTCGATGGCCACGCCGATCGCCCACAAGGGCGTGGTGGCCGGCTCGAAGGTGGTGGCGATGACGGCGCTGGACCTCTTGACCCAGCCCAAGCTCTTGGCCGAGGCCAAGACCTACTTCACCGACGTCCAGACCAAGACGCAGAAGTACGTGCCAATGCTGGCCGCGACCGACAAGCCGCAGACCCAGATCAACGCCAACATCATGGCGACCTTCCGGCCCGAGATGAAGAAGTACTACTACGACCCCGACAAGTACGGGACCTATCTGGAACAGCTGGGCATCGCCTGGCCGGTCAAGCAGCTGACGCCGCCGACCGCGAACTGATCCGCCGAGGCGCGTCCTCGCCCTTCGATAGGCTCAGGGTGAGGACGGATGCCGAAGCCCGAGTAGAAAACCTCACCCTGAGCTTGTCGAAGGGCGAGGTTTCCGCGCCTCAGCGCAGCCGGCGGCTGCCGGGATCCTCGATGGGGATCGCGGCCAGCTCCGGCGGCAGGGCGTCGGCCGGATAGGCCGGGACTTCCAGGCTGCACAGCGAGACCAGCGGCACGCCGACATCGACCTTGCCGCCCGAGCGGTCGACGATGCAGGCGGCGGCCACGACGTCGCCGCCGGCGTCCTGGATGGCCTGGATGCACTCGCGCGACGACAGGCCGGTGGTGACGATGTCCTCGACCATCACGACCTTCTGGCCGGGCTCGAGGTGGAAGCCGCGGCGGAACTTGAAGCTGCCGCCCTCGCGCTCGACATAGATCGACGGCACGTTCAGGTGACGGGCGGTCTCGTAACCGGGGATGATGCCGCCGACGGCCGGCGAGACGGCGACGTCGACCGCGCCGACCGTGGCGAGGATCTTCTCAGCCAGGGCCTTGCAGAGCCGCTCGCAGCGTTCGGGGCGCATGAACACCAGGTTCTTCTGCAGGAAGACCGGGCTGTGCAGGCCGGAGGACAGCACGAAGTGGCCTTCGCGCAGGGCTCCCGCGGCGCGGAATTCGTCGAGGACGTCATCGTTGGTCATGAGCGCTGCGTATAGCCCAGAAGCCTGAGTCTTCAAGCGCCGGCTTGCCTCGCGGCGGCGTTTCGGGCTTTACCGCCCTTCATGACCGAACCCCAACGTCCTCGCGTCGGCTGCGGCGCCGCCATCCTCGACAACCAGGGCCGGCTGCTGCTGGTCAAGCGCGTCAAGAACCCCGAGGCCGATCACTGGGGCGTGCCCGGCGGCAAGCTGGACTGGGGCGAGGCCGCCAAGACCTGCGCCGAGCGCGAGATCAACGAGGAGCTGGGCGTCACCATCAAGGCCGGCCGCGTCCTGGCCGTCACCGACATGGTCGCGCCCGACTATCACTGGGTGGCCATCACCTATGCGGTCGAGAGCTTCGAGGGTGAGCCCGCGATCCAGGAAGCCCACGCGATTCACGAATGGGGCTGGTTCGCCCTCGACGCCCTGCCCTCGCCGATGACGGCGGGCACGCGTGACGCGGTGGCGGCGCTGAAGGCCCGCTAAGCCAGCTCCTTCGCGATCCGCCACGCCCGCAGCGGCAGCACATAGTCCCGGTTGCCGATCGCCTCGGCGTCCATGCCCGCCAGCACCGCGCCGATATCGAAGGTCATGGCGCGGCTGCGCGCATAGTAGCTGTGCTGGATCAGGGCGTCGGCGTCGCCGGCCACGTTGCGGCAGTCGACCAGCACCACCTTCTTGGGCAGCATGTCGATCAGCCGCGGGCCGTCCGAGCCCAACCGATCCGGATTGCCCTTGGTCTTGTCCGAGATCACCAGCGCCCGGTCGGACGGATTGAAATAGACGGTCACCTGCCGGCCGATCTTCGGCAGCGGCTTCAGCTTGCTGTCCTGCTCGAAGGTGTCGTCGTCCTCGTCGGGCGCGGCCAGCAGGATCTGGTCGAAGATCCGGACCAGCCCGTCGGCGTTCTTGGCGAGCACCGCCTGCAGGCCCTGGCGCAGGACATAGGCGCCCATGCTGTGGGCCATCAGGTGGATGCTGCGATCGCAGCGATCCTGGTTACGGAGCTGCTCCAGAAAGTCCTTCAGCTTCAGATAGGTCCGCGCCAGGGCCGGTCCGGACGCCCGCGCGTCCTCCCGATCGCTGTAGTAGGACATGAACGGCACCGCCTCGCCGTCCGAGGGCCAGCTGAACACCACCACGTTCACCGGTCGGCCGTCGTCGGTCGCCCCGGCCCGGATCCGCACATCGCGCGCCAGTCGCGCGCCGGCCTCGATCGCGCCGTTGAACGTGACGTTGAAGCCGTGGATGAAGACGAGCGTGTCCTGGCCGTCCAACATGGCCTTGCGGATGTCGTCCAGGAACCGGCCGCCGCCGGTCTTGGTCACGTCGGTCTCGCCCTTCATGTCCGGATAGACGAATACCGACCCGCCCTGCAGCGTCTCGACGCCCTCCCGGAAGTCGACATAGCCGAACCGCAGCGCCGCCACCCCGTCGGGATTGAAGCGCGGTCCGAAGACCAGCTTCTTGTTGTCCGGCTGCTCGTTGCGATTGGTCGCGAAATAGACGCGCACAGCACCCATGATCGCCTCCCCGGTCTTGACCAGGACGATGCGCCCTTAACGGGAATTCGGCAACCGTTCAGCTTGGAGCTTAGCCGCGCGTCCGGTCCACGGTCTCGACCGAAGGACACGCCCGCAGCGCGGCCTGGATGTTGGTCAGGTGCTTGGCGTCACGGACCTCGACGTCGATGTCGGTGTCGAAGAAGTCGCTCTGCCGGTGGTGCATCCGCAGATTGACGATGTTGCCGCCGGCCTCGCCGATAATCGTGCAGACCAGGCCCAGCACGCCGGGCGCGTTCTGGATGGTGGCGTGCAGGCGGGTCAGCGAGATGGTCGAGCGCTCGGCCTCGGGCGTCCAGTTCAGGTCGCGCCACAGCTCCTCGCGGTCCTCGTATTCGGCCAGGCGCGGGCAGTCGATGGTGTGGACGTCCAGGCCCCCATCTTCGTTGTTGGCGCCGTCCTCGCGCAGGATGCCGACGATGCGGTCGCCCGGCACCGGGCTGCAGCAGTGGGCGAAGTGCAGCGAGACACCCGGGGTCAGGCCGCCGCCGCGCACATAGAGCGTCGCGCCCTGGCCGCCTTCGATCTTGCGGCGAGCCGTGGCGGCCTCGCGTTCGGAATCCTTCATGCCCGGATAGGCCGTCTCCAGCACCTGGCTGGGCGAGACACGGCCCCGCCCGACGGCGTCGAACAGCGCCTCGTCGCTTTCCAGGGCGAAGCGCTCCAGGATCGGCCGCAGCGAGACGTCCTTCAGCTTCTTGCCAGCGCGCTCGAAGACCTGCTCCAGCGACGCCTTGCCCAGGCGCAGGAACTCTTCCTTCTCGGTCTGGCGGATATGACGCCGAATGGCGGATCTCGCCCGGCCCGTGACCGTCAGCGAGCGCCAGTCCGGCGGCACCACGGGCTTGGAGCCCCGCACCACCTCGACCACGTCGCCATTGACCAGCGGCGTGCGCAGCGGCTTCAGCTCGCCGTTGATCTTCACGCCGATGCAGGTGTCGCCGACGCTGGTGTGGACGGCATAGGCGAAGTCCAGCGGCATCGCGCCCCGCGGCAGACTGACCAGCTTGCCCTTGGGGGTGAAGACGAACACCTGGTCGAGGAACATCTCAAGCTTGGCGTGCTCGACCAGTTCTTCGGAGTCCCCGCCGTGCTCCAGCACCTGAACCAGCTGGCGCAGGTTAGCCAGCGGATCGCGACCGCCGGCGGCTTCCATGCCTTCCAGGTCGAGACCGTACGAGGCGTCCTTGTAGCGGAAGTGGGCGGCGACGCCCTCTTCGTTGACGCGGTCCATGGCCTCGGTGCGGATCTGCATCTCGATGCGCATCCCGCGCGGGCCCACGACCGTGGTGTGCAGCGAGCGGTAGTTGTTCCGCTTCGGCGTCGAGATGTAGTCCTTGAAACGGTCGGGCACGCTGGACCAGGCCCGGTGCACGACGCCCAGGGCGCGGTAGCAGTCTTCCTCGCTGTCGACGATCACGCGGAACGCATAGATGTCCGACATCTGCGAGAAGCCGATCGACTTGCGTTGCAGCTTGCGCCAGATCGAATAGGGCGACTTCTCGCGACCGAAGACGCGGGCCGGCAGGGTCGACGACTCCAGCCGCGCGGCGATTTCCTGGCTGACCAGGGCCACCGCCCCGCCCTGCTCTTCGCGCAAGGCGTCCAGGCGGCGGATGATGGCGTCGCGGGCGACCGGATTGGTGTGCTGGAAGGACAGCTCCTCCAGCTCCACGCAGATCCTGTGACAGCCGATGTTGCGGGCCAGGGGCGCGTAGATGTCGCGCGTCTCGCGGGCGATCCGCTCGCGTTTCGCCTGGTTCTTGATGAAGTGCAGCGTCCGCATGTTGTGCAGACGGTCGGCCAGCTTGACCAGCAGGACGCGCACGTCCTTGGAAATGGCCAGGATGAATTTGCGCAGGTTCTCGGCCTGGCGCATGTGCTCGGCCTGCAGCTCGAGCTTGCTGAGCTTGGTGACGCCCTCGACCAGCTCGGCGATCTCGTCGCCGAACAGCTTGGCGATCTCTTCCTTGGTGACCGGGGTGTCCTCGATCACGTCGTGCAGCAGGGCCGTGACGATGGTCGCGGTGTCCAGCCGGTACTCGGTCAGGATGCCCGCCACCTCGATCGGGTGGGCGTAGTAGGGGTCGCCGCTGGCCCGGGTCTGCGAGCCGTGCATGCGCATGGCGTAGACATAGGCTCGATTGAGCAGAGCCTCGTCGGCCGTCGGGTCGTAGGCGTGGACCCGCTCGATCAGCTCATATTGGCGGAGGAATTTTGGGCGAGGCTTCGGAGCCTCGGTCGTCGTCGTCGCGGCGGAAGCCACGGACGAAGACGCGCCCGATTCCCCTCCAGAAGATGGGGCGTCGGGCGCGCGTTCGGAAAGAGCGGTCGAAGTGGCCGCTCGCAGGGTTAGAGGGTCTGCGCCTTCGGGGCTCAGTACCGCTCCTCCTGACCGCCGTCGCGGTCGCTCTGCAGGGCGCGAACCAGTTCCAGTTCGCTCATCTGCATGTGGCTCGGATCGGCCAGCAGGGCCAGGGTCTCGGCCTCTTCCTCGGCTTCGGTGTGCTCATCGACGCGTTGCAGCGTGCTGATGAGGTGTTCCTTCAGGCCTTCGTGGTCGATGACATCGTCCGCGATCTCGCGCAGGGCGACGACCGGGTTCTTGTCGTTGTCACGGTCGACCATCAGGGCGGCGCCGGCCGAGATGGCGCGGGCGCGGTGCGCGGAGAGCAGAACCAGCGAGAAGCGGTTCGGAACCTTCTCGACGCAATCTTCGACGGTGACGCGGGCCATGAGTTCCTCGGGCTGCCGATTAGCTATCGCAAAATAGGCTTGTGAGCGGCGACACGCAACGCCGCGCACGATTATCCTGCTTTCGCGAGGGGGCGCTTATGCCCGCTAAGTGAGTCAATGTCTACCCTATCAGATCTACCAGACCTTCACGCGCTTTTCGGGCGGCAGGTAGAGCGCGTCGCCCGGCTTCACGCCGAACGCGGCGTACCAGTCGTCCAGGTTGCGCACCGTCGAGGCTCGGTACTGGTCCGGGGCGTGACCGTCGGTGATCAGTTGCTGGCGCAGGGCCGCCGGGCGGTCGTAGCCGAGCCAGCTCTGGGCGAAGGCCAGGAAGAAGCGCTGATCGCCGGTCATGCCGTCGATCACCGGCGCGGGCTTGCCGCCCAGCGAGGCGTGGTAGGCGTCCAGCGCAGCGCCCAGGCCGGCGACGTCGGCGATGTTCTCGCTGAGCGTCTGCTTGCCGTTCACCGCCAGGTCCGGGAACGGCTTGTAGGCATCAAACTGGTCCGCAAGCGCCGCGCCGGCCTTCTGGAAGTGGTCGAAGTCGGCCGGCGTCCACCAGTTGCGCAGGCGCCCCTGGCTGTCGAACTGCGCGCCCTGGTCGTCGAAGCTGTGGCTGATCTCGTGGCCGATCGTGGCCCCGGTCGCGCCGTAGTTGGCGGCGGCGTCATTGGCCAGGTCGAAGTTCGGCGGGGCCAGGATGGCGGCCGGGAAGTTCAGGGCGTTCAGCATCGGCAGGTTCACGGCGTTGACCGTCTGCGGCGTCATCACCCACTCGCCGCGGTCGACCGGCTGGCCCAGCTTGGCGAGGTCGGTGGCGTAGTCGAAGGCTTCCGCCCGCTGCAGGTTGCCGTAGGCGTCGCCCCGGACCACCGCATAGGCCGAATAATCGCGCCAGGCATCCGGATAGCCGACGCCAACCTTCAGCACGGCCACCTTCCTGCGGGCCTCGGCCTTGGTCGCCGGGTCCATCCAGTCCAGGCCGTCGATGCGCTTCTCGAAGGCGACCTTCATGTTGTCGACCATGGCCGTCACTTCGGCTTTCGCCTGGGCCGAGAAGTACTTGTCGGCATAGAGCTTGCCGACCGCCTCGCCGAGCACGGCGTTGGTCGAGCCGACCGCCCGCTTCCAGCGCGGCGACAGCTGCGGCGTGCCCTGCAGGCCCTGGCCGTAGAAGGCGAAGCGCTCGTCGACGAAGGCCTTGGGCAGGACGTTGCTGTAGTGGTCCATCAGGTGGAAGGTCAGATAGTCCTTCCAGGTCTCCAGCGACACGCCCGCGACGGCCTTGCCGAGGCCCGTGACCATGGTCGGGTGCCAGACGATGAAGCGCGGCTGGCCCGACAGCTTGGCGGCGGCGAAGAAGGCGGTCCAGTCCAGGCCCGGGGCCTTGGCCGCGAAGTCGGCCGGGGTCCAGCTGTTGTTGGCCTTCTGAACGTCGGCGCTGTCGGCGCGCGTGCCCGAGGCCTGGGCCAGCTCAGTTTCCAGCGCCACGATCGCCTTGGCCTGAGCGGCCGCGTTGGCGACGCCGCCCAGGGTCAGGATCTTCTCGACGTGAGCCAGGTACTTGGTCCGCGCCTCGACCATCGAGGCCTTGTCCGAGACGTAGTATTCGCGGTCGGGCATGCCCAGGCCGCCCTGCAGCAGGAACGGCGCGTACTTGCTGGTGTCGTCGAACGACGGCGAGACCCACAGGCCCAGCACGTTGTCGGTGTAGAAGTCGGTGGCGTTCAGAGCGTCGACGTCGGCGCGGATGTTGCCGCCCAGCACCTGGGCCAGCTGCGTCTTGTCCTTGATGGCGGCGATGCGGGCCAGGTCGGCCTTCAGCGGCGTCAGGCCCTTGGCCTCGATGCCCGCCTCGTCCATGTAGCTGGCGTAGTAGTCGCCGACCTTCTTGCCGTCGCCGGCCCCGCCCTTGGCGGCGTCCTGGATCAGGTCGACCGTGCGCTTGTTGGCCTCCTCGACCATCACCGCGGTGATGCCGTAGCTGCTGCGGTCGGCGGGGATCGGGTGGGCCTTGACCCACTTGTCGTTGGCGTAGGTCCAGAAGTCGTCGCCCGGCTTGATGGACTTTTCGATCGAGGTCAGGTCGACGCCGCTTTTGGCCGCCATTTGGGCCTGAGCAAAGGCGGCCGGAGCGGCGGTCAGCAGCGCGCACGCGGCGGCGCAGGCGAGCAGCGAACGAGTCAGGGTCATGTGCGAGGTCCAGATGAGCGTGCGGGACGCTTTGCAGGGAATGGGGCGCGGAAATTTGACCGGACTATGGGCGCCGCTTCATCCGACCGGGAATTAAACTTTGGCAATGGAGCGCGCGTCGCGACCGATGCTGGCGTTGGCCGCCAGCCGGAAGGCCGGCTCGCCGCTGACGGGGTGGACCCAGGCCGAGGCCAGCTCGGCCAGCGGCCCCATCACGAACAGCCGATCGTGGGCGCGCGGATGCGGCACAACGAGATCGCCGTCCAACACCGTCCGGCCGTGAGCGATGAGATCAAGGTCCAGGGTGCGCGGAGCGTTGGCGGCTCCCCTCGCCCTTCCGAATCGTTCCTCGATCCTGTGAAGCGCCGCCAGGGTGTCGGTGGGCGAGAGGTCGGTGGTGACGATGGCCACGCCGTTCAGGTACTCGGGTCCCGCCGGATCGGGCCAGGCCGCCGAGGTCCACCAGGTCGAGCGCGCCACCACCGTCAGCCCGACGTCCGGCAAGGCGGCCAGCGCGGCTTCCAACAGCGCCTCGCGACTCGTATAGGGTCCGGGCAGATTGCTGCCGAGCGCCACGATCACGGCCTCGTCCAAGTCATTTCGAGCGACCTGATTTTTCAAGGGATTACCGTGACCTTCTATCCGACCGACCGCCTGGCGCTGTTCATCGACGGGGCCAATCTCTATTCCGCCGCCAGGGCCCTGGGCTTCGACATCGACTACCGCAAGCTGCTCGACGAGTTCAAAAAGCGCGGCGTCCTGATCCGAGCCTACTACTATACCGCGATCGCCGAGAACGACGATTATTCGCCGATCCGGCCGCTCGTGGACTGGCTGGACTACAACGGCTTCACCCTGGTGACCAAGCCGGCCCGCGAGTTCACCGACAGCCAGGGCCGCAAGCGCTGGCGCGGCGACATGGACATCGAGATCGCAGTCGACATGCTGCAGATCGCCGAAACGGCCGACCACTTGGTGCTGTTCTCCGGCGACGGTGATTTCCGCGCCGTGGTCGAGGCCGTCCAGCGCAAGGGCCGCCGGGTCACCGTGGTCTCGACCATGAAGAGCCAGCCGCCGATGACCAGCGACGACCTGCGCCGTCAGGCCGACAACTTCGTCGACCTCGCCGACCTGGGGAACATCATCGGCCGCCCGCAACGGGTCCAGCCGCGCCCGGTCTCGGACAGCCGCACGCCGGCCGAACGCGAAGCCGACGACGAGTATTGAGATGAGCCAGCGTTCCAACATCGTCGGCGAGGCCGTCCCCAACCCCGCCGAGCCGCCGCGCGACTGCCCGCTGTGTCCGCGCCTGGTGGCCTATCGCCGCGAGAACCAGGACCTCTATCCCGACTGGTTCAACGGCCCCGCCCCCTCGTTCGGCGACAAGGACGCGCGCCTGCTGGTCGCCGGCCTGGCCCCCGGCCGCAAGGGCGCCAACCGCACCGGCCGGCCGTTCACCGGCGACTATGCCGGGACCCTGCTCTACGACACGATGATCAAGTTCGGCTTCGCCACCGGCAAGTTCGAGGCGCGCCCCGATGACTCGCTTCAGCTGGTCGGCGCGGCCGTGACCAACGCCGTCCGCTGCGCCCCGCCCGGCAACAAGCCCGAGACCTCGGAAGAGAACAACTGCCGCCCGTTCCTCACCGCGCGGCTGGAAATGTTCCCGAACCTGAAGGCCATCATAACCCTGGGCGACGTCTCGCGGCGCAATGTGCTCAAGGCCCTGGGCCTCAAGGCCTCGGCGGGCGTTCCTGGCCATGGCTCGGAGTTCCAGGCCGGCCCCTACCGGATCTTCAACAGCTACCACTGCTCGCGGCTCAACACGAACACCGGCCGCCTGACGACGCCGATGTTCGAGGACCTGTTCGCGCGGGTGAAGGCTTATCTGGACGAGACGGCCTAAACCTTCACCGTCCGCCCCTCGCGCGCCGCGCGGTAGATGGCCTCGATCAGGCGCATGTCCTTGAGGCCTTCCTCGCCCGGAACGATCGGCTCGCGGCCGGTGAGGATGCACTCCGACAGATGGTCCAGTTGGGCCGAGAACTGGTTCGTCGCTTGCGGGGCCGGCTCGCGCGGGCCGGTCTGGCCGTTCAACTGGGCGCGCATGGCCTGGCCCTGGTAGCTGGTGGCCGGCTCGATCTCGACCCAGCCCTTCGGCCCCGAGACGCGGTAGCGGTTGACGTTGGTCGTGTAGGTCGAATTGCAGTTGGCCACCGCGCCCGACGGGAACAGCAGCTGGAAGCTGATGATATCCTCCACCTCCTTGAAGCGGATGTTGGAGCGGTCGGTGGACTCCATCGCGTTGACGGCCACGGGCTCCTCGCCGGCCAGGTAGCGGGCGGCGTTCAGGCTGTAGATGCCGATGTCCATCAGGCTGCCGCCGCCGGACAGGGCCCGCTTCAGCCGCCACTGGGTCGGATCGCCGATCGTGAAGCCGTGGTCGGCGACGATGGTCCGCACCGGCCCGAAGGCCCCGTCCCGCGAAAGCTTGATAGCCTCGATATTGTGGGCCTGGAAGCGGCTGCGATAGCCGATCATCAGCTTGCGGCCAGCCTGTTTGCAGGCGGCGATCATCGCCTCGGCATCGGCCGAGGTCGTCGCCATCGGCTTCTCGCACATGACGTGCTTGCCGGCCTTGGCCGCCCGCTCGGTGAAGACCCGGTGCAGGCTGTTGGGCGTGATGACGTAGACGATGTCGACGTCGGGATTGTCGGCGATCCTGTCGAAGGTCTCGTAGCTGTAGCGGTGGCTCTCCGGGATCCCGTACTGCTCGCCGAACGTCTTCAGCTTCTCCGGCGTGCCGCTGACCAGGGCCACCAGCTTGGAATGCTCGCACTCGGCGAAGCGGGGCATGATGATCTTGGTGGCGTAGTAGCCCAGGCCCAAGATCGCGTAGCCCAGCTTGCGCCCGGGCTCGGCGGCCCTGGCCTCAAGAGATGGGGCGGTTAGCGGCAGCGTGGCGGCGAGACCAGCCGCCAGGAACGTTCTTTTGCTGATCTCGTCCATGTCGCTCTCTCCTACCAGGCCAGGCCGGAAGTCTTGGTGCGCACGCGCGCCACAATGTGATTGGAGGTCAGGAACAGCGTCTTGCCGTCCTCGCCGAACGCGCAGTTGGCGGCCGGCCCGCCGGTCTCGATGACGCCCAGCAGCTTGGCCTCCGGCGTCAGGATCATGATCCCGCCCGGCCCGCTGGCGAACAGGTTGCCCTTGGCGTCGACCTTCATGCCGTCCGGCAGGCCCGGCCCACCGGCCTTCAGCAACTCGGAAGCGTCGAAGAACACTTTTGACGACTTGGGCAGGCCGTCCGCGCCCAGCTCATAGGCCATGATCACCGGGCGCTTGGGGTCCGAGATCGAGACGTAGAGTCGCTTGCCGTCCGGCGACAGGCCCACGCCGTTCGGGAACGACAGCGTATCGTCGACCAGCGCCACCTCGCCATTGGGACGCAGCAGGTAGACGCCGTTGAACGCCAGCTCCTTGGCCGGCGAGGCGTCCAGGCCGTCCAGGCCGTAGGGCGGATCCGTGAAGTAGAGCGAGCCCTTGAGCGGCCCGTCGCGGACCTCCACCAAGTCGTTTGGGCTGTTGAACGTCTTGCCCTTGTAGGCGCCGGCCAGGACAGTCTTCTTCTTGGTCGCCAGATCCACCTTGGCTAGGCCGCGATTGCCGCAGTCGGCGATCACCAGGTCGCCGGCCAGGGTGATGATCGCGCCGTTCGAGCCGGCCTCGCGAAAGATCTTGGTCGGCGGGCCGTCATAGCCGGACGGCTTGAGGAACTCGGTCTTCCCGGTCTTGGGCGTCCATCGGTACATGACGTTGCCGGGCACGTCCGAGAACAGCAGCGACTTGCTTTCCCAATGCCAGGCGGGCCCCTCGGCCCAGGTGATCCCATCGGCGATCTGCTCGATCGGCGCTTTGGCGTCGAGGATCGCGTCCAGCGCCGGCGAGAGGCGGCGGATCTTGCCGACCTTCGGATAGGCGGGCGAAGCGGCCAGGGCCTGACCGCCAGCGATCAGGGCGGCTCCGGCGCCCAGCACGGCCCGACGGGTGGTCATGGCGATCTCCGCTTCTTTTTTTGTCAGACGGTTATGAAGCGACGCCGATGTTACCGCAACCAACGTTCGACTAAAGTCGCATCACCCTAAAGCCTCACCCTGGGCACCGCGTCCAGCCAGCGGGCGTAGGCGGCCTCACGCTCATGATCCTTGATCGACGGCGACAGCGTCTCGGCGGCGGGACTGGCTTCGGCGGCTTCCTCGACCGAGGCGTAGAGCCCCGCCCCCACCCCGGCGAACAGGGCCGCGCCCAGGGCCGTGGTCTCCTGGTAGCTGGCGCGGCGCACCGACATTCCGGTCAGGTCGGCCAGTCGCTGCGAGAACCAGACGCTCTTGGACATGCCGCCGTCGATGCGCAGCTGCGCGGCGTCTCCGAAGGCGGACGGCGCGTCGGCGCGCATGGCCTCGATCAGGTCGCGGCTCTGCAAGGCGCACGCATCGAAGGTCGCCGCGGCGATCTCCGGCAGGCCGGCGTCGCGGGTCAGGCCGAAGATGCCGCCCCGCGCCTTGGCGTCCCACCAGGGCGCGCCCAGGCCGGTGAAGGCCGGCACCACCACGACGCCGTGATCGGCCTTGGCCGCCCGGGCCAGGGCCTCGGCCGCGCGCGGGCCGCCGGTGACGCCCAGCCCCTCGCCCAGCCACTGGATCGCCGCCCCGGCCACGAAGATCGAGCCTTCCAGGGCGTAGGTGGTCCTGCCTCCGACCCGCGCCGCCACCGTCGTCAGCAGGCGCGAGCGCGAGATCGGGCGGTCCTCGCCGGTGTTGATCAGCATGAAGCAGCCGGTGCCGTACGTGGCCTTCATCTGGCCCGGCGCGACGCAGCCCTGCCCCATCAGCGCCGCCTGCTGGTCGCCGGCCACGCCGCGGATCGGAACGGGTCGCCCCAGCAGCTCGGCGCTCGTCTCGCCATAGTCGTCCACACAGTCCAGCACCCTGGGCAGCAGCGGCGCGGGGACCTTGAACAGGTCCAGCATCTCGGCCGACCAGTCCTGGGCGCCGATGTCGAACAGCAGGGTGCGCGAGGCGTTGGTGGCGTCGGTGGCGTGCACCGCCCCGCCCGTCAGCCGCCAGATCACCCAGCAGTCCATGGTGCCGCACAGCAAGCCGCCCGCCTCGGCGCGGGCCCGCGCGCCCGGAACCCTGTCGAGAATCCAGGCGATCTTGGTGGCCGAGAAGTAGGGATCCAGCAGCAGCCCCGTGACCTCGGTGACGCGCGGCTCGTGGCCCGACGTCTTCAGCGTGGCGCAGACCTCGGCCGTGCGGCGGTCCTGCCAGACGACGGCCGGATGGATCGGACGGCGGGTGGCGCGGTCCCAGACCACCACCGTCTCGCGCTGGTTGGTGATGCCGATGGCGGCGATGGCGTCCGCCCTGCCCGAGTTTTCGGCCACCTCGCGCAGCACCGCCACGCAGGCGGCGTAGATCTCCTCGGCGTCGTGCTCGACCCAGCCGTCGCGCGGATAGCTCTGGCGCAGCGGACGCGAGGCCTCGCCCAGGGACTGGCCCGCCCGGTCGAACAGGATGGCCCGGGTGCTGGTCGTGCCCTGGTCCAAGGCCAGGATCAGGTCTTGAGTCACATGTCCTCCGCTCACGCTTGCGACATCTCGACGCGATATTGGCGCGTCGGTGTTCTTGCCCTGTTTAAGCATGTTTTCATTTGGGGGCCGCAAGGTCATCCTGATCGGGTCTTCCGGATTCGAAGGAGGCGGGCCATCCAAGCCGTCGAGATCGCATCGCTCATGAAGCTGGCTCGCAGTCGCGAGCCTGGCGATCGTGAACGTTTGCTCACCGGGATCATCGATCTCTGCGAGGCCGGTCAGGCCAGCGGCGAGCCGACCGACCCCGACATCCAGGCCCTGCTCAATTCCATCTTCATGACCCTGGTGGTCGAGGCCGAGCGCGACATCCGCCACCGGCTGTCCGAACGCCTGGCCGACGCCGACTGGGCCCCGTCGGCCCTGATCAACATCATGGCGCTGGACGAAATCGACATCGCCCGCCCGATCATCGCCCGCAGCCCGGTGCTGCAGGATCACGACCTGATCCGCCTGCTGGTCCAGGCGACGCTGGAGCACCAGATCGAGATCGCCCGCCGCCCGCACCTGCAGGCGCAGGTGGTCGAAGCGATCATCAGCCGCGACGAGCCGGCCGTGCTGACCGCCCTGGCCGCGAACGACACCGCCCAGATCTCGCCCGACGCCATGAGCCGGCTGGTGAGCCGCTCGCGCGAGGTCGTCGCCCTGCGCTCGCCCCTGGCCCGGCACCCGAAGCTTTCCGCCGATCTGGCCGAGCAACTCTATCTGCTGGTCGGCCGGGCCTTGCGCGAAGCCCTGATGACGCGGTTCCATCTGGATCCGACCAAGATGCAGGCCGCCGTCGACGAGGCCCTGCACGCGGCCCATCGCGGTGATTCCACCAGCGAGGAGGTCGGCCTCGTCGAGGTCGACGAGGATCGCGAGGAGATGGAGCGCTCGCTGATCGAGAAGCTCGATTCCGCCGGCCAGCTACGCCCCGGCTACCTGCTGCGCGTGCTGCGCGAGGGTCGGCTGCAGCTGTTCGTCATGGCCCTGGCCCGCCTGGGCAAGTTCGAGTCCGCCCAGATCCGCCGCGCCATCGATAGCGGCCGCCCCGAACTTCTGGCCCTCGCCTGCTCGGCCGTGGGCATCGACCGCAGCGTCTTCCCGACCATACTGGAGCACGTCCGCCAGCTGAACGGCGGCCGTCCGGGTGGCGGTGACGAGGGCGTGCGCCGCGCCGCCAGCGCCTTTGGCCCTTTCACGCCCGACATCGCCGGCATGGCCTTCCGCCAGGCCGTCGGTCAGGTCTGATCCTGGCGGCCCCATCGGTCGTTTGACAAGCTCGCGGGCTTCCCGCCACTTGGCCGCATGTACCAAGCGCAACCCTTCGTGACTCGCCTGTCCTTCAAGGCCAGCGACCGACCCGAAGCTCAGGAAGCGCGGGAACGGCTGATGGCCCGCTATGGCGATGTCGGCGACCAGAACGCCCAGGTCATCGTGGCGCTGGGCGGCGACGGCTTCATGCTGGAGACCCTGCACGAGGCGATCGCCAGCCAGACGCCGATCTACGGCATGAACCGCGGCTCGGTCGGCTTCCTGATGAACGAGTACAGCGAGGACGACCTGCTGGAGCGGATCAACGCCGCCGAGCGCGCCGTCATCCATCCGCTGGCCATGGTCGCCATCGATTCGCGCCGGACCCAGCACCGGGCCCTGGCGATCAACGAGGTCTCGCTGCTGCGCCAGACCCGCCAGACCGCCAAGCTGCGCATCTCGATCGACGGCAAGGTGCGGATGGGCGAGCTGGTCTGCGACGGGGCCCTGCTGGCCACCCCGGCCGGCTCAACGGCCTACAATCTCTCGGCCCACGGCCCGATCATCCCGATCGACGGCCAGATCCTGGCCCTGACGCCCATTTCCGCCTTCCGCCCCCGCCGCTGGCGCGGCGCCCTGCTGCCGCAGTCGGCGCGGGTGACGTTCGAGATCCTGGAAGCCGACAAGCGGCCGGTCAGCGCCGTGGCCGACAACTTCGAGGTCCGCGACGTCCTGGAGGTGCACATCTCCGAAGACCGCGGCACCTCGCTGTCGATGCTTTTCGACGCCGGTCGCAGCCTCGAGGAAAGAGTTCTGGCCGAGCAGTTCTCTGCTTAAGTCTGGGACCTGAGACGTTGGGTCGCAGAAAGTGGCGTCTCATCTAATATTAACGCCTGCTATGTTACTGGATAGCCAACTATCCGCCGCTGGGGGAGGCGCCCGTGACGAATAAGACCGCTGAAGTGATCCAGGTGCCGAACATGCTCAAGCTCAAGGTGGGCGGTCGGGGCGGCATAGATATGGCCGCCATCGCCAAGGCCGAGGCCGCTCTGAAGAGCCTCTCCGGCAATTTCGCCCAATGGCTGAACGACGAAATCGTCAAGCTGGAGGCCGCCCGCCAGGGCGTCCGCGCCGAGGGCCTCAACGCCCAGACGGTCGAGACCCTCTATCTCCGCGCTCACGACCTGAAGGGCTTGGGCGCCACCTACGAATTCCCGCTGATCACCCGCCTGGCCGCGTCGCTCTGCAAGCTGATCGACGATCCGGACACCCGCCTGTCGGCGCCGATGTTCCTGGTCGACGCCCATATCGACGCGATCAAGGCCTGCGTGCGCGACGACATCAAGGTCGACACTCACCCGGTCGGCAAGGCCCTGGTGACCGAGCTGGAAGCCCGCGTCGCCGAATATCTCGGGACCGCCGCGGCCTAATAGCCGAGGCCGAACAGGCCCTTCAGATACGGATTGAGCATCCGGCCGTCCGGATCCAGCTCCCGCCTGACCGCCAGGAAGTCCTTCCAGCGTGGATAGATCGCCTCCAGCTGGCCGCCGTTCAGCGTGTGCAGCTTGCCCCAGTGCGGCCGGCCGTCGTAGCGGCGGAAGATGGGCTCGATCAATTCGTACAGGAACGTGAAGTCGTCGCGGTAGTAGGCGTGCACCGCCACCGAGCCGCGCGGACCGCCCTGGAACGGCGACAGCCAGGCGTCATCTGGCGCGATGCGGCGCGCCTCGATCGGGAAGAAAACGTCCGGGCGCTCCTTCTCGATGGTCCGCACGACCTCGGCCAGCGCCTTCAGCTGGTGCTCCGCGGGAAGATGGAACTCCATCTCGTTGAAGCGCACCGGCCGTTCGGTCGACAGCAGCTTCCAGCCCTCGTCGACGGCGGTCTCGGGCTTGGCGGTCGACAGCAGCGCGTGGGCGGCCGCCTTGCGCAGCGGCGTGGCGAAGCCCAGCAGGTTGCGCAGCCCCCGCAGCGCCTGCAGGAACTCGGTGTCCTGGTCCGGGCCGCGTGGCAGGGCCGGATCGTCGGTCTCGTCGTGGCTGATATTGGCCGCCAGCCCCGTGAACGGCACGGCGAAGAACTCGAAGTTGCGGTGCTGGGCCCAGCGTTCCTCGGCCTTGGCGAGCGCCTCCTCGAACGGCTCCAGCCAGACGCGGCGACGCAGGCGCCGGTTGGCGCTGGTCTTGATCCGCACCTGGGTGATGACGCCCAGGGATCCCAGCGAGACGCGGGCGGCCTGAAAGACCTCGGGGTTCCTGGTTGCGTCGGCGTCGATGACCTTGCCCGAGGGCGTGACCAGCCGCAGGCCCGTGACGCTGCCGTGCATGGCCTGGATCCTGGCGCCCGTGCCATGGGTGGCGGTGCCCAGCGCGCCGCCCAGCGACTGCTTGTTGATGTCGGGCAGGTTGGACAGCGCCCGGCCCTTCTCGGCTAGCATGGGCCCCAGGGCGCCCAGCCGCGTGCCGGTGCGGACGATGGCTTCGTCGCCTTCCCAGCCGACCACGCCCGACAGCGAATCCAGCGAGATCAGCGTGCCGTTGGTCGGGGCCAGGGCGGTGAACGAATGACCCGCGCCGACGGGCCGGATCGGAGCCTGGGCGACCTTCAGCGCGGCAGCCAGCTCGCCCTCGTCCTTGGGAGCCAGCCGAGCGGCGGGATAGGCGTGCTGCACGCCCGACCAGTTGCGCCACAGCAGCTTGCCCTGGGCGTCGACCGAGGGCGGCGACGGCGGCTCGGGCTTGTCCCCCGTGGCGACCTTGTAGGCGGCGACGCCGCCGCCGGCGACCACCGCCGCACCCGTCCCACCCGCGATCAGGGCTCCGCGCCTCGAGATCATGGCTTCCCCGCCCTCTATTTCGCGGAGTCTTCGCGCCCCGCCATGAACCGTATGAGGGCCTGGAAATCGGCCGGTGTGCAAGTCGCGCACTGACCGGTCGCCGGCATGGCGTTGTAGCCCTGGACGGCGTGGTCCAGCAGCGTCGCCTCGCCCTGCTTCCAGCGGACATCCCAGGCGGCGCGGTCGTGGACCAGCGGCGCGCCCGTGCCGGGGATGGCGTGGCAGGCATGGCAGGAGGTCTCGTACAGGCCCGACAGGCGCGCGTCGGCCGGGCGCAGGGCCAGGGCCTGCTCCGGCGTGGGCGGCGGCGGGGTCTTGGCCCCGCAGGCCGACAAGGTCAGGCCCAGCGCGGCCAGCAGCGCCAGGCGGCGCATCAGGCGATCCCCGACAGGCGTTTGGCCGCCGTCACGGTGTTGGCCAGCAGGCAGGCGATGGTCATGGGTCCCACGCCCCCGGGAACCGGCGTGATCGCCCCGGCGACCTCGCGGACTTCGTCGAAGGCGACATCGCCGACAAGCCGGGTCTTGCCCGCCGCGGCGGCTTCCGGATCGCGGGCCGGATAGCGGGTGATGCCGACGTCGATGACCACCGCGCCCGGCTTGATCCAGTCGGCCTTGACCATCTCGGCCCGGCCGACGGCGGCGACCACGATATCGGCCTGGCGGACGATGCCCGGCAGGTCCTTCGACCGCGAGTGAGCGATGGTCACCGTGCAGTCGGCGGCCAGCAGCAGCTGGGCCATCGGCTTGCCCATCAGGTTCGAGCGGCCGATGACCACGGCGGTCTTGCCCGAGAGATCCCCGATCACGTCCTTCAGCAGCATCATGCAGCCGGTCGGCGTGCAGGGCGCCAGGGCCGGCAGGCCGCTGGCCAGGCGGCCGGCGTTGGTCACGGTCAGGCCGTCGACGTCCTTGTCCGGCGACAGGGCCGCCACGACGTCCATCTGGCTGATGTGCGGCGGCACCGGGAACTGGACCAGCACGCCGTGGATCTTCGGGTCGGCGTTCAGCTTGGCCACCACGGCCAGCAGATCATCCTGGCTGACCTCGGCGGGCAGGCGCACGGTTTCCGAATGCATGCCCGCCGCCAGGGTCTGCTCGCCCTTGTTTCGGACATAGACCTGGCTGGCCGGGTCCTCGCCGACCAGCACCACGGCCAGGCCCGGGGTGATCCCGTGCCGGGCCTTCAGCTCGGCGACCTCCACGGCGATCTTCGCCCGCAGATCGGCCGCGAAGGCCTTGCCGTCGATGAGTTTCGCCTGCGCCATGTGCATCTCCCGCTTTGGCCCGTCCCTAGCGGCTGGAGCAAGGACGCGCAACGCTCGTCGGCCGCGCCTCGGAGCGAGGAATTCTCCCGCGCATTGACCACCTTGCCGTCCGCCCTCGCAAACGGCATAAGCCCTGACCTCGGGCCCCGGGCCCATGCCGGCGTAGCACAGCGGTAGTGCAGCGGTTTTGTAAACCGAAGGTCGGGAGTTCGATCCTCTCCGCCGGCACCAGTTTCCTCAGGTCCTCCTTTCTTCAGGCCCAGCGCGATGACCGCCATCCTCTTCATCGACGCCGACGCCTGCCCCGTGAAGGACGAGGCCTACAAGGTCGCCGCCCGCCACGGCTTCAAGACCTTCGTGGTGTCCAACAGCTGGATCCGCGTGCCGATGACGCCGGTGATCGAGCAGATCGTGGTCGACGCCGGTCCCGACGTCGCCGACGACTGGATCGCCGAGCGCTGCGGTCCGGGCGACGTGGTGGTGACCAACGATATCCCCCTGGCGGATCGCGTGCTGAAGGCCGGCGGCGCGGCGCTGGCCCCGAACGGCCGGGTGTTCAGCCCCGACATGATCGGCTCGGCCCTGGCCTCGCGCTCGATCGGCGAACACCTGCGCTCGATGGGCGAGGTCACCAAGGGTCCCGCCGCCTTCGCCAACGCCGACCGCTCGCGCTTCCTGCAGGCGCTGGACCAGCTGGTGGTCAAGGCCAAGCGCGCCCCTTTACCGAAAAATGGCCCGCCCCGATGATCGAGATCACGCCCTGGCTGCGGATCGACGAGGACGAGCTGGTCTGGAAGGCCACCCGCGCCTCCGGCCCCGGCGGCCAGCACGTCAACAAGACCTCGACGGCGATCGAGCTGCGGTTCGACGTCAGGAACTCCCCGGCCCTGCCCGAGGACGTCAAGGCGCGGCTGGAGACCCTGGCCGGCAGCCGCCTGACCCAGGACGGGGTGCTGATCCTGTTCTCGCAGGGCTCGCGCTCGCAGGAAATGAATCGCCAGGACGCCCAGGAGCGCCTCGTCGACCTGATCCGCCGCGCGACCGAAAAGCCCAAGCCCCGCAAGGCGACCAAGCCGACCTATTCCAGCAAGCTCAAGCGGCTGGAAGGCAAGACCAAGCGCGGGACGGTGAAGTCCGGGCGCGGGCGGGTGAAATTCGACGACTAAGCCGTCTCCGGCGGGGCCGGGGTGCTGAACGCGATCACGTCCTGCTTCCAGTCCGGCTCGACGATCAGGCCGGACAGCATCTTCTGCAGGTAGCGGGTCATGGCCGCCTGCTCTTCCGTGGTCAGGTTGGCGCAGATGTCGCGGTTGAGCGGACGGATCTCGGCGCGGATCGTCTCCAGCAGGCCGCGACCGGTTTCCGTCAGGCAGATGACCACCACTCGGCGGTCGGCGGACGAAGCCTTACGCTCCACCAGGCCGTCGGTGATCAGGTTGTCGATCGAGCGCGTCAGGGTCGTACGGTCGGTGGCCGCCAGCTTGGCCAGGCGGGTCATCGACAGGTCGCCGAACCGCCGCAGCGAGATCATCGCCACCCACTTGGCGAAGGTCAGCCCGTGCCGAGCCAGGAGATCGGCCGCCACCGCCCGGCGATGCTGTTCGGTCTGATAGAGAAGATAGCTCAGATAGCTCGGCAGCGGCAGCGCATGGTCCTGGACCACATCGGCGCGCTCATCCCCCTCGTACATCGTCGTTTTCCGCCCCACAAACGGCGCTCTGTGTCTCACAAGGTTAACGGCCACGCAATCCGCGGGCCCATGGGGCAAACGAAAAACCCCGCGAATGGCTTCGCGGGGTCATCTCTTTCAATTTAGACGGGAATTTCACGCCGCAGTGGCGCGATTCCGGTTCAGCCCGCGCGTCAACCAATCGTCGGGATAGGTCTCGCGCACGGTGATCGACTTGAACTGGGTGACCGGGATGCTGGCGTGGTCGCCGGGGTTGAGATCGCGCGACACCGAGTGGCCGGCGAACTCCTCGATGATGGTGATCACTTGGCTGCTGCCGGCGGCGTTCTCGATGAGGACCATGTTCATGGGGGTTCTGCTCGGTGAGCTCGATGGAGAAAGGAAAGTCGGCGGAAAGGAAGGACGTGGCCGGCCTTAGATCTGGCTTGGTCGCACGCGTTCCTTGAGGCCCTTCAGGGCCCAGGCCTCGACGGCCCGGCTACTGCCCAGGCGGCGGAAGGCGCCAGCGGCGTGCTGTTCGCAGTATGAGCCGCGGGCAGTCTGCTTCGGACGGCCGCAGAAGCCGAAGTCGTCGCCTTCCGGATTGCCGATCGGCCAGCGGCACGAGTGGGTCCCAAGCTCCAGGATTCCCGAGGTCGGCAGCAGGTCTTCCTCGGTGCGCTCGAAGCGCGGAGCGACGTGGGGCGCGGCCGTGGTCTCGCGGGTCGGGCGGCGGACCACGATCCGCGACGGCGACCGGACGGTCGTCCGCTGACGGACGGGGGTTTCACGGACGGTGATGCCCAGGCGATGCACCTTGCCGATCACCGCGCTGCGGCTGACGCCACCCAATTGGCGGGCCACCTGGCTCGCGCTGAGCCCCTCGAGCCAGAGCTTCTTCAGCGTCGCGGTGCGTTCTTCGCTCCAGTCCATGATCTTGTTCCCAGCCCAGCCCGGAGCCAGCCCGCTCCGTGAGGAAATTGGTAGATTTTATGGTTAACGCACGTCAAACGTTTATGTGCAGACCCACGGTTTGCGATTTCACTTTTTTCGAAAAGAATCACGTAGATACCGGCAATTGTCGCAGGGGCCCGCTCAAGCTGGTCTTAAGGAACATTGTTCCGTGACAGAGCGACGGCCCTGAATTTATAAGGGTTTGGAATGCGTCGCACCGTCGCAGAACCTGCGGCGAAACGTCAGTCGGGGATCATCATGCGTACCGTGAAACTTGCCGCCATCGCGGCGCTCTGCATCGCCGCTTCGGCCTGTTCGAGGGACGGCGGCAGTTCCGCCGAGGCGCCGGCGTCGGCGCCGGCGGATGCTCCCGCCGCCGCGCCGCCCGCCGCCGCCCCGCCGACCGACGCAGCCAAGGCCGCGGCCCTGGCCGCCCTTCCCGCGCCCTACAACACCGGCGACCTGTCCAACGGCCAGAGCAAGTTCGCCTTCTGCCGCTCGTGCCACACCGCCACCGAAGGCGGCCCGGACCTGACCGGCCCCAACCTCTACGGCGTGTTCGGCCGCAAGGCCGGCTCCAAGCCCGGCTACACCTATTCGGACGCGGTCAAGAACGCCGGCTTCGTCTGGGACGCCGAGCACCTGGACAAGTGGCTGACCGACCCGCGCGGCTTCATGCCGGGCACCAAGATGACCTTCGCGGGCCTGCACGATCCCAAGGATCGCATCGACCTGATCGCCTATCTGAAGGTCGAGACGGGCTACAAGCCCGCGCCGTAGCGATGCGCCCGGCCCCTCCAGAGTTAGAGGCGTTGATCCAGCGCCTCTACGACGCGAACGGAAAGCGCGACTTCGAGGCGTTCCGCGCCCTGGTCTCGCCCCAGCTGGAGTGGCCGGACGTAACGCGCGGCGGCTGGCTGACCAGCCCTGAGCAGGTGCGCGACTACTGGGCCTATAACGACGCCGCGCTCCGGGTGGAGATCACCCCGGTCGAGGTCCAAGTCACCGACGACGGCCGCATCATGGTCGACGCCAACCAGGTGATCTGGAATCGCACCGGCCAGCTGTGGTCGGACCTCTGCGTGCGGCATTGTTACACGCTTCGCGACGGCCTGATCCGGCGCATGGATATCGTTCCCAGGGGGGACACGGATCCAGGCCCATGACGCCGGACGAAAATCGCATCGCCAAGCCGCACGCGCTTGAAGCGGTGCTGCACGAGGCCTTCGAGGCCTTCAACGCACGCGACCTGTCGCGCCTGCGTCCGTTGTTCCACGACGAGATCGTCTGGCCCGACACCCTGGACAACAATGAGAAGCCGCTCATCGGCAAAGAAGCCGTCATCGGCCACTTCGCCCGCATGTTCGCGACCATCCTGGCGAACGTCCAGCTGATCCGGATCCTCGACGAAACGCCGGACAGCCTGGCGGTCGAGGCCCAGTACTCGGTGGAAAGTCCCGATGGGCGCATCTGGACCGACACGCGCGCGGCCCTGACCTATCACTTCAAGGACGGGCTGCTGAGCGGCATGACAATCGTGGGCGGGTTCTAGGTCAGCAGGTCGGCGCAGGCGTCGAGGATGGCCTCGGCGTCCAGGCGATACTTGCCGTAGAGATCCGGCAGGTCGCCCGACTGGCCGAAGGTTTCCAGGCCCAGGGCCCGCACGCGCTGCCCGCGCACCGAGCCCAGCCAGGACAAGGCCAGCGGCGCGCCGTCGGTCAGGGTGACGAGGCCGGCTTCGCGATCCAGCGGGCTCAGCAGGGTCTCGATGGTCGAGGTCCGACGCCCCTCCCCCGTCCAGCGGGCCCGGCCCGAGGCGGTCCAGTCGCGATGCAGCACGTCGGCCGAGGTGACGGCCAGCAGGCCGGCCTCGGGCATGTCCTCGGCCAGCGCCTCGAACGCCGCCAGGGCCTCGGGGGCCAGGGCGCCGCTGTAGACCAGGGCCAGCCGGGCTCCGGGCGCGGGAGGCTTCAGCCAGTAGGCTCCGTCGACCACGCCCTGGCGCCAGGCGTCGTCGGTCCGTTCGGGCTGGGCGATGGCGCGGGTCGACAGACGCAGATAGGTCGACGCGCCGTCCTTGGCCTGGATACGCTCGAAGGCATGGGCCATCAGCACCGCCGTCTCGTCGGCGAAGGCCGGCTCGTAGGTGTCGAGGCCCGGCTGGGCCATGCCGATGACCGGGGCGTTGATCGACTGGTGCGCCCCGCCCTCCGGCGCCAGCGTCAGGCCCGACGGCGTGGCGACCAGCAGGAACCGGGCGTCCTGGTAGCAGGCGTAGTTCAGGGCATCGAGGCCGCGGGCGATGAAGGGGTCATAGAGGGTCCCGACCGGGAACAGCCGCTCGCCGAACAGCGGGCCGGTCAGGCCCAGGGCCGCCAGGGCGATGAACAGGTTGTTCTCGGCGATGCCCAGCTCGACGTGCTGGCCGGTCTCGCCCTTGGACCAGACCTGCGCCGAAGGAATGCGGCGACGCTTGAAGACGTCCTCGTGAGCCCGGCGCTGGAACACCCCGCGTCGGTTCACGAAGCCGCCAAGGTTGGTCGAGACCGTGACATCCGGCGAGGTGGTGACGACGTGGCCGGCGAACTCGTCCTTGCGGGCGGCGATCTCGAACATCACCTTGCCGAAAGCGGCCTGGGTCGACTGCTCGCCATCGTTCTTGCCACCGGTCACGGCCGACAGCAGTTCGTCGGCGGTCGGGGTCGGGATGGTCGGGGCGACGTGGTTGCGCTCGACGTCGGCGGCGAAAGGCGCGCGGGCCACCAGGCCCTTCAGCGCCGTGCGCTCGGCGGCCGACAGGCCCGACAGCGCGTCCCACTCCTCGCCCTCGACGACGCCCAGGCGCGCGCGCAGTTCGGCGATCTGAGCCGGGGTCATCAGGCCGGCGTGGTTGTCCTTGTGGCCCTGGAACGGCAGCCGCAGGCCCTTGACGGTGTAGGCGATGAAGAAGCGTGGACGGTCGTCCTGACCCGCCTTCTCGAAGGCCTCCAGCAGCGTTTCCAGGCAGTGCCCGCCCAGCTCGGTCATGAGCTCGGCCAGATCGACGTCCTTGTATCCGGCGATCAGGGCCAAGGCCTCGGGGCTGCTGGCGAGGTCCGCGTTCAGGCGTTCGCGCCAGGCCGCCCCGCCCTGGTAGCTCAGGGCCGCGAACAGGTCGTTGGGCGCGGTCTCGATCCAGTCATGCAGCTTGTCGCCGCCCGGCTTGGCGAAGGCCTCGCGCTGGCGCCTCGACCACTTCAGCGTCTCGACCGTCCAGCCCGCGGCCTCGAAGATCTCGCCATAGCGCGTGAACATCCGGTCCTGGGTGGTCGCGTCCAGGCTCTGGCGGTTGTAGTCGACGATCCACCAGGTGTTGCGGATGTCGTGCTTGCAGGCCTCGATCAGGGCCTCGTAGATGTTGCCCTCATCCAGCTCGGCGTCGCCCAGCAGCGAGATCATCCGGCCCATCTTCTCCGGCTTCACCGAACCGCGCGCGGCCAGGTAGTCCTGGGCCAGCGAGGCGAAGGCGGTCATGGCCACGCCCAGGCCCACCGAGCCGGTCGAGAAGTCGACGTCGTCCACGTCCTTGGTGCGCGAGGGATACGACTGGGCCCCGCCCAGCGCTCGAAAGCGCTGCAGGTTCTCAAGGCTCTGGCGGCCGAACAGGTGCTGGATGGCGTGGAAGATCGGGCTGGCGTGCGGCTTGACCGCCACGCGATCCTGCGGCCGCAGCGCCTTCATGTAGAGGGCGGTCATGATCGTGGCGCACGAGGCGCTGGACGCCTGGTGGCCGCCGACCTTCAGGCCGTCGCGGCTTTCGCGGATGTGGTTGGCGTTGTGGATGGTCCACGCCGCCAACCAGAGAATCCGTTCCTCGAGACGGCGTAGCAGAGCGATTTCCTGCCGCTTCGCCGTCAGAGAACCGTCAACCATGCTTCCTCACCCGTCTATGCCGGTGAGGTTTGCCCCTCACCGCTCTTTTCCCGGGCTTCATACTCTTCGATCTGCCGGGCCGTCCACTCCGGCGACTTCGTGAAGCGCGCCAGGAGGTCATAGAACACCGGAACGATGAACAGCGTCAGCAGGGTCGCGAAGATCGAGCCGGTGAAGATCACCGAACCGATCGTCTTGCGGCTTCCCGCGCCGGCGCCGGCCCACAGCATCAGCGGCAGCGCGCCCATGGCCGCCGAGATCGAGGTCATGATGATCGGACGCAGGCGCAGGGCCGCCGCCTCGATCACCGCCTCGCGCACGGTCAGGCCCTCGTCGCGCAGTTGGTTGGCGAACTCGACGATCAGGATGCCGTTCTTGGTGGCGATGCCGATCAGGATGATCAGGCCGATCTGGCTGTAGGTGTTGATGGTCGAGCCCATGACCAGCAGGCCGAACAGGCCGCCCAGCGCCGCCAGCGGCACGGTCAGCATGATCACCGCCGGGTGGATCCAGCTTTCGAACTGCGCCGCCAGCACCAGGAACACCAGCAGCAGGGCCAGGCCGAAGGCGACGGCGATGCCGCCCGAGCCTTCCAGATAGTCCTTGGCCTGGCCGCCCCACTTGATGCTGATCCCGGGCGTCGGGCGCTGATCGGCTTCTTCCTTGAGGAAGCGCACGGCGTCCTCGACGGTGTAGCCGGGGTTCAGTTGCGTGGTCAGGGTGACGGAGCGCAGGCGATCGACGCGCGGACGGTCCGGGGTGTCGCCGCGCAGCTGCGTGGTCACCACGGTCGACAGCGGCACCAGGGCGCCGGAGCTGGTGCGCACCTGCAGCTGGTTCAGGTCCGCGACGCTGCGGCGCTGGTCCAGGTTGGTCTGCAGGATGACGTCGTATTCCTGGCCATTCTTGATGTAGGTCGTGGCCTTGCGCGAGCCGAACATGGTCTCCAGCGCCCGGCCGATCGACTGGGCCGAGACGCCCAGGGTGGCGGCCTTGTCCTGGTCGATCTGCACCGACAGGCGCGGCGAGGTCGGCTCGTAGTCGAGGCGCGGACGCGCGAAGCCCGGATTGCCCTGAGCGTCGGCCAGGATCGGCTTCAGCCACTCGGCCAGCTGGACGTAGTCGTTGCCCACGGCGATCAGGTCGACATTGGTGCCGCCGCCCCCGCCGCCCCCGCGCTGGAACGGCCCGCGCACGCTGGCGATGGCCCGCACGCTGGTGATCTTCGAGAGGTCCTTGTTCAGCTCGGCGGCCACTTGGTCGGCGGTCTTCTTGCGCTCGCCCCACGGCTTCATCACGACGACGCTGTTGCCGCTGTTGAACGAGGTGCCGCCGAAACGCGGGATGGTCAGCAGGATGCGCTCGGCGACGCCTTCCTGGCGGTAGCGGTCGACGATCTTCTCGACCTGCAAGGCGATGCCCAGGGTGTAGTCGTAGCCGGCGCCTTCCGGCCCGCTGACGGCCACGTCGACCCGGCCGCGGTCCTCGGGCGGCACCAGTTCCTTGGGCAGGCTGACGAACAGCAGGGCCGCGAAGGCCGCCAGGACGACGACCATCACGCCGGCGATCGCCGCCGACCAGCCGCCGAGTATGCTTTCCAACGAGGCGCGGTACGAGTTCTTCAGGGCGTCCATGGCCCGGTCGACGCGCTTGGCCAGCCAGCCTTCGCCATGCGCGGGACGCAGCAGCTTGGACGCCATCATCGGCGACAGCGTCAGGGCCAGCAGGGCCGAGAAGGCGACGGCGGCGGCGATGGTCACGGCCAGCTCGACGAACAGGCGGCCGATATAGCCGGGCAGGAACATCAGCGGCGCGAACACCGAGATCAGCACGATGGTCGTGGCCACGACGGCGAAGAACACCTGGCGGGTGCCGCGCTCGGCCGCGACCAGGGCGGGTTCGCCCTCGTCCACGCGGCGCTGGATGTTCTCGACCACGACGATGGCGTCATCGACGACCAGACCGACGGCCAGCACCAGGGCCAGCAGGGTCAGCAGGTTCAGCGAGAAGCCCAGCGGGGCCAGGACGATGAAGGTGGACAGGATGCAGATCGGCGCGACGATCGAGGGAATCATCGCCGAACGCCAACTGCCCAGGAAGATCAGGTTGACCAGCACGACCAGGCTGATCGACAGGCCCATGGTGATCCACACCTCGTGGATGGCCTCGGCGGTGAACACCGAGTTGTCCACGGCCACGACCATCTGGGTGCCGGGCGGCAGGCTCTCGTTGATGGTGGCCACTTCCTTGCGGACGGCCTGGGAGATGGCGACGTCGTTGGCCTGCGACTGGCGGGTCAGGCCGATGCCGACCTGGTCAACGCCGTTGCCCCGGAAGAGGCGTCGGCGCTCGTTCGCGCCTTCCTCGATGCGGGCCACGTCGCCCAGGCGCAGCACGAAGCCGGAGGCGTCGGCCGGGCGCAGGGGCAGGCGGGCGAAGTCCTCGGGCTTGGCGTAGCTGCGGGCCACGCGGATCGTGAAGTCCTTGGACGCGCTTTCCAGCGAGCCGGCCGGCAGCTCCAGGTTCTGGCTGTTCAGGGCGTTCTCGACGTCGTCGACCGACACGCCGCGAGCGGCCATCTGGTTGGCGTCCAGCCAGATCCGCATGGCGTAGATCTTGGCCCCGAACAGGTTGGCCTGGGCCACGCCGTCGATGGTCGACATCCGCTCGACCAGGTAGCGGTCGGCGTAGTCGGCCAGCTGCAGCGGATCCAGCGTGGTCGAGGTCAGGTTCAGGATGATGATCGGCGAGGCGTCGGCGTTGGCCTTGGCGATCTGCGGCGGGTCGGCCTGGTCGGGCAGGTTGGCCGTCACCCGGCTGACGGCGTCGCGCACGTCGTTGGCGGCCGCGTCCAGGTCGCGGTCGAGGTTGAACGTGATGGTGATCTGCGAGCGACCGTCGCGGCTGCTCGAGTTCACGCGGTCGATGCCCTGGATGCCAGCCACCTGGCGCTCGATCACCTGGGTGATGCGCTCCTCGATGACTTCGGCCGAGGCGCCGCGATAGGTGGTCGAGACCGACACCACGGGCGGATCGACGCTGGGCAGCTCGCGGATCGGCAGCGAGGTATAGGCCGCCAGGCCGATAACGCAGAGGATGATCGCCGCGACGGCGGCGAATACGGGACGACGGACGGAAAGGTCGGACAGCATCAGCCGGCCTTGCGGTCAGCGCCGCCCTTTTCGCCGGCCCTATCGCCCGCCTTGTCGCCGGGCTTGCCCTTGCCGCCGCCGATCGGAGCGCCGTCCTGGATGCGGTTGAGGCCATCGGCGACGATCTTGTCGCCCGTCTTCAGACCGGCGCGGATCTCGACGAACCCGCCTTCGGTGATGCCGGTGTCGACGTCGGTGCGGCGGGCGATCAGACCCTTCGGTCCCGTGGCGATGCGGTAGACCGAAGCCTGCGTCCCTTCGAACTGCACGGCCGCTTCCGGCACGGCGACGCCGGTGCGCTCGCCCTGGTCGATGGAGACCTTGACCAGCATGCCCGGCTTCAGGCGGCCGCCGGCGTTCGGAAACTCGGCGCGGGCCTTGATGGCGCGGGTGGCCGGATCGATGCGGGTGTCGATCTGGGCGATCTTGCCCTGGAAGGTCTCGCCCGGCAGGGCGTCGGGACGCGCGGCGATCGGCAGGCCGATGCGGATCGTCCGCAGATAGCGGTCCGGCACCGAGAAATCGACGCGAATGACCGAGGCGTCGTCCAGGCTGACGATCGGGGTGCCGGCGGCGATCAGCATACCCGGCGCGACGTCGGAAATGCCGACGCGGCCCGAGAAAGGCGCGCGCAGCACGCGGTCCAGCTTCTGGGCCTGGGCCGTGCCGACCGAGGCCTTGGCGACGTCCAGGGCCGACAGATACTGCTCGGCCGTGGCGCGCGGGGCGATGCCCTTGTCGGCCAGGGTCTTCCAGCGGGTGTAGTCACGCTCGGCCTGGGCCAGGCGCGCCCTGGCTTCCGAGATCCCGGCGTCTTCCTGGTCGGCCTTCAGCTCGACCAGAACCTGGCCCTTGCGCACCGTCTCGCCGTCCGAGAAATGCACGGCGGTGATCAGCTCGGGCGTGTTCGAGGTGATCGTCACCGACTGCCGCCCCTTGGCCACGCCCAGCACCTCGATACGATCGGTGAACGGACGCTCGCCGACAACCATTTGCGAGACGCTGGTCGCCCGACCGCCGGCGCCGCCGGCGCCGCCGGCGTCCTGTTTGCCAAAGGCCAGCTTCAGCCCCCCGACGACCAGCATCAGGAGAACGGCGACCAGAGCCACCACGAGGAAGAAGTGCCTACGGATCAAGAAACGGCTCCAGCACGCCGGGAGGAGTCGGCGGGAATTCGGCGAAGATATGACCGCAGCCTAAAGCGGCGTCCAGTGACAGCCGGATGACCGACTGTTGCAATCCTGAAACAAGCTAAAGCTTCCGCCACACGGCAAGCGTGAAGCCGCGATCCCGGGTGGTCTCTCGTCCCAGGGGCGTATCGCGCCAACCGGCCTGCACGCTCCAGTCCCCGAACGCGCGGACAACGGACAGCTCGCTCTTTACCCAACGTGAGCGGACCGGATTGCGATCGGCCTGACCGGCATAGGTCTGGGCCAGGATCAGCCAGTTTTTCGCGGGCCTGACGCCTAGCGTGGCGTCGATGCGCGTTTCGTCGGCAAGGCCCTGGCGCCGCAGCCGCGCGGCCTCCAGGTCGACGAACACTTCCCTGCCCTTCCACAAGGCCGAGCGGCCGTACAGCAGCCGCGCTTCCAGATCCAGACTCCCCTGCCCCGGCGCGGCGTAGCCGGCGTTGCGGCCCGCCCCCGCCTCCCCCGCGCCCAGATAGACGGCCAGGGACGAGCGGTCGTCGCGATAGGTCGCCCAGCGCAGGCCCAGCTCGATCGGTCCGCGTCCGGAGTAGTCCACCCACTGGTCATGGCCGCGCGTGACGCCGGCCTTGGCCTGCAAGGTCAGCCGTGGCGTCAGGCCGTGCTCGATGAACACCGACAGGTTCTCGTCACGGCGTGGGTCGATGTCGACGAGAGCGGCGTCCGGACCGTAGCCCTGCTTGGCGTCGGACTTCTCGTACTTGGCGATCACCTGGGTGCGGCCGGGCGCGATCGGCCACGCCCCGGCCCGCGCGACGCTGGTCGTCAGGTACGAAAAAGCCGCCGCGATGGCCAGGACCGCGGCGGCTCTCATCAATACGGAATAGGCGCCTAGTCCGCGTAGCCGGGCAGCTCGCGGTCCAGTTTTCGCAGACAACCCGGCCAGGCCAGGCCGCCGATCATGCCCATGCCCATGCCGGTCTGCTTGCGGACCTCCGCCTGGGCCGCGTCGGGCGCCAAGAGGACGTTGTCGCGACCAATCGACAGAGCCATTACCTGCTGCGCGCACGCCCGCTCCAGGAAGAACATCCCCAACCAGCACTCGGCCGCCGAGCTCCCCACCGACAGCGTGCCGTGGTTGCGCAGCATCATCAGCCTCTTGGTCTCGCCCAGGTCGGCCACCAGCCGTTCCCGCTCGTCCAAGTTGAGAGCAATGCCTTCATAGTCGTGATAGGCGAGTTGAGGCAAGACGATTAGCGCGTGCTGGCTCAGCGGCAGCAGGCCTTCGGCGTGCGCCGACACCGCCACGCCCTGGTCGCTGTGCAGGTGCATGACGAACTGGGCGTCCTCACGCGCGGCGTGGATGGCCGAGTGGATCGTGAAGCCCGCCGGATTGATGAAGTACGGCGTCTTGTCGACGACGTTGCCGTCCAAATCCACCTTCACGAGGCACGAGGCGGTCATCTCGCCGAAGAACATGCCATACGGATTGATCAGGAAGTGATGCTCGGGACCCGGTACGCGCGCCGAGATGTGGGTGAAGATCATGTCGTCCCAGCCGTGCAGGGCCACGAGACGATAGAGGGCCGCCAGATCGACGCGCGCTTGCCATTCCGCGTCGCTGACCTTGCCCTTCAGGGATGAAATCGGCAGAGCACCGTCGGCCATGATGGGCCTCCCATATAGGTTATCATTGTTGAGTTAGAGCGTCGCGCCGGGACGCATGGCCGTCAAGAGCCGCGATTCAAACCCTCTTCGCTTGCCAATCGCGCTCCGGCGTCGGACCGTCCGCGCGAACACGGGGGAATCGAGACGGATGCTGACGCTGCTGGGCGTGGCGGTGATCGTGCTGGGCTTCGCCCTGCGCTTCAATCCGCTGATGGTCGTCGTCGCCGCCGCCCTGACCTCGGGACTGGCGGCCGGTCTGCCGCCGCTGGAGGTGCTGGCCGCCTTCGGCAAGGCCTTCAATACCAACCGCTATGTCACGGTCGCCTGGCTGGTGCTGCCGGCCATCGGCCTGCTGGAGCGGGCCGGCCTGCAGGAAAAGGCCCGGGCCACCATCCGCTCGATCCGCGCCGCCAGCGCCGGGCGGATCCTGCTGGTCTACCTGATCCTGCGCCAGCTGAGCGCGGCCCTTGGCCTGGTGTCGATCGCCGGCCAGGCCCAGACCGTCCGTCCCCTGGTCGCCCCGATGGCGGAGGCCGCGTCCGAGCCGCTCTCCGACCGGCGGCGCGAGGACGTGAAAGCCATGAGCGCGGCCACCGACAATGTCGGCCTGTTCTTCGGCGAGGACATCTTCCTGGCCATCGGCTCGATCCTGCTGATCGTCGGCTTCCTGGATCAGAGCGGCATCACGGTCGAGCCGCTGCACCTGTCGATGTGGGCCATCCCGTCGGCCATCGCCGCCTTCTTCGTCCACGGCGCGCGGCTGCTGCTGTTCGACCGCGCGCTTTCCAAATCGGAGGCCGAGCAATGATCGGCCTGCCGCTCGTCTATCTGCTGGCCGGCCTGATGTTCGGCGCCTTCGCCGTGCTGAGCGCCCTCGACCGCGAGAACCGCAAGCGCTTCGGCAACGCCGCCTTCTGGGGCCTGTTCGCGCTGAGCTTCCTGTTCGGCGACCACTTCGGCGACCTGGGCAACGGCTTCCTGGCGCTGGCCCTGGCCCTGATCGCCGGGACCGGTCAACTCGGCGTCGGCGCGCCAACAACCACCTCGCCCGCCGAACGGGAGGGCCTGGCGGCGACCTATGGCGCTCGTCTGTTCATTCCCGCCCTGGTCATCCCGGTGCTGGTGCTGGTCGGGACCCTGGCGTTCAAGCGCCTGACCCTGCACGACGCGCCGCTGGTCGATCCCAAGCAGGCGACCCTGGTCTCGCTGGCCCTGGCCGCCCTGGTCGCGGCGATCCTGGCCCAGGTGATGTTCCGCCAGCCGGCTTCAGCCCCCTTGCAGGAAGGCCGGCGGTTGATGGACCTGGTCGGCTGGGCCGCTCTGCTGCCTCAGATGCTGGCGGCCCTGGGCGCGGTCTTCGCGCTCGCCGGCGTCGGCAAGACCATCGGCGAACTTGCGGTGATGATCACCCCGGTCGACAGCCGCTTCGCCGCCGTCGCCGCCTACTGCCTGGGCATGGCCGTGTTCACGGTGATGATGGGCAACGCCTTCGCCGCCTTCCCCGTAATGACCGGCGGCATCGCCCTGCCCCTGGTCATCGGCCGTTTCGGCGGCGATCCGGCCGTGGTCTGCGCCATCGGCATGCTGTCGGGCTTCTGCGGCACGCTGCTCACCCCGCTGGCCGCCAATTTCAACCTTGTGCCGGCCGCGCTGCTGCAGTTGAAGGACCGCTACGCCGTGATCCGCGCCCAGGCGCCGACCGCGGTCCTGATGCTGGTCGTCAATGTGGTCCTGATGAACGCCCTGGCCTTTCACAAATGAGCCTCGCCCGCTCCACCGCCTCGCGCTTCGCCAAGATCGCCCTGGGCCACCTGACCCGCGAGTACCCGAACAAGCTTGACCACGTGATGGCCGACGCGGGCGACGTCCGCTCGCCGCGCGACCTGCACCCGATCTTCTACGGCAGCTTCGACTGGCATTCGTGCGTGCACGGCTACTGGCTGCTGGCGACGTTGCTGCGCCTGCGCCCGGAGATACCCGAGGCCGAGACGATCGTCGCCCTGTTCGACGACGCCTTCACGCCCGAGAAGGTCGGCGTCGAGATCGCCTATCTGACCCGCCCCGAAAGCCGAGGCTTCGAGCGCCCCTATGGCTGGGCCTGGAGCCTGATGTTGCAGGCCGAACTGCTGCGTCACAAGGATCGCCCCTGGGCCGCCACGCACGCGCCATTGGCCGCCGCCTTCCGCCAGCGGTTCGAGAGCTTCCTGCCGATCGCCGACTATCCGGTGCGCACCGGCACGCACTTCAACACCGCCTTCGCGCTCGTTCTTGCGACCGAATACGCGGTGATGACCGATGACCAGGGCTTCTTCGACCTGCTGCAGAACCGCGCGCTGCTCTGGTACGGCCAGGACGCCGCCTGCCAGGGCTGGGAGCCGTCCGGCGACGACTTCCTCTCGCCCGCCCTGATCGAGGCCGAGGCCATGCGCCGCCTGCTGCCGCGCGAGAGTTTCGACACCTGGTTCCCGCGCTTCCTGCCCGACCTGGCCGACAGGCAGCCCGCCACCCTGTTCTCGCCGGCCCGGGTCAGCGACCGCAGCGACGGCAAGATCGCCCACCTGGACGGCCTGAACCTGTCGCGCGCCTGGTGCTGGCGCCTGCTCGCCGCGGCCATGCCCGAACAGGATCCCGCCAAGCCCCTGGCCATCAACGCCGCCCTCAATCACCTGGCGGCGGCCATCCCGCACATCGCCGGCGACTATATGGGCGAGCACTGGCTGGCGACCTTCGCCCTGCTGGCGCTGGAGAACGGCTAGCTCCGGCGAGGCGCCCACACAACCGAGGCGATTATCTCACTTGCACGAATGTCCGCATACGGTTTACAATCCTTGACAATGCAAGGAACTGGGTTCGCGGTAAGGATGTTCGCGCACCCGTGTTCAGGGGCGCGATTCTAGTCCGAGGAGCTCGTCGTCATGCCCGACGCCGCGCAGTGCCCGCGTATAGAAATCGCCCACGTCTCCGAAGGTTGGGTCGTTACGGAAGACGGCCGCCTCGCCGGCCATTTCGACAGCGTCGAAACCGCGTACAAGCAGGCTCTCGCCATCTGCGGCGCCCTGTTCGAACGCGGCGTGCGATCACGGGTCTACCAACTACCGGCGGCGGCCTGAGCGCGCGCTGTCGATATCCGGTCAGGAACACGGCCACCTCGGCGATGGCCTGAACGATCGGCCGGTGCTCGGGCCAGCGAGCTTTATGATCCTGGACAATGTTCCCACCCGGTAAAGGGCTACCCCTTTTACCGGGAACTGATTTGTCGCGCCTTGGGAGGCGCCGCCTGCGGAGCCACCAATGGTCCAGACGACACGCAACCAGCTGCGGACAGAGGTCCGGACCTTCCTGATCATCAGCGTGGGGGCCTTCGCCGTGGGCCTCGCCATCGGCTTCGCCGTGATGGGCCTGCCCTAAATGGCTCTAAATCATATGCTTGCAGCGCACCCGGGCGGGTTACCGCGCACACTTAGCCCTGGCGCGCTCTAGACGCGATCAGTCGCCCCGGTCGCCCTTCATCAGGCGGGCCTTGTCGCGCGCCCAGTCGCGCGCCGCTTCAGTCTCGCGCTTGTCGTGATTCTTCTTGCCCTTCGCCAGGCCGATCTCGAGCTTGGCCAGGCCCTTGTCGTTCCAATAGAGCTTCAGCGGGATCAACGTCCGGCCGTCGCGCTGCACGGCGCCGATCAGCTTGTCGATCTGCTTGCGGTGCAGCAGCAGCTTCCGGTGCCGGCGCGGCTCATGGTTGAAGCGGTTGGCGTGGCCGTAGGGCGGGATGTCGGCGTTGATCAGCTTGATCTCGCGCCCTTCGACCGAGGCGTAGGACTCGGCGATGTTGGCCCGGCCGACGCGCAGCGACTTGACCTCGGTGCCGGTCAGCATGATGCCGGCCTCGAAGGTCTCTTCGATGAAGTAGTCGTACCGGGCGCGCCGGTTCTCCGCGATCGGCTTGGTCATTACCGCAGACCGGCCTCGCGCATGGCCTCCAGGATCGTCGGACGCACGGCCTCGGCGCAGGCGACGATCGGCAGGCGAACGTCCTCGGCGCAGAGACCCAGCTGGGCCAGGGCGAACTTGGTCGGGGCCGGCGAGGAATCCAGGAACAGCGCCTTGTGCAGGCGCACCAGGCGGTCCTGCCAGTAGAGGCCGGTTTCCCACTGGCCCTGCATGCAGGCGTTCATGAAGGCGGCGCAGGCTTCCGGCGCGACGTTGGCGGTGACCGAGATCACGCCGTGGCCGCCATGGGCCATGTAGCCCAGGGCCGAGGGGTCGTCGCCGGTCAGCAGCACCCAGTCGGGACCGCACAACAGGCGCTGCATGCTGATGCGGGTCAGGTCGCCGGTGGCGTCCTTGACGCCGATGATGTTGGGCAGCTTGGCCAGGCGCGCCAGGGTCTCGTTGGAGATGTCGACGCCGGTGCGACCGGGCACGTTGTAGACGAACACCGGCAGCTCAACGGCGTCGTTGATCGCCTTGTAGTGCTGATACATGCCCTCCTGGCTGGGGCGATTGTAGTACGGCGTCACCACCAGGGCCGCGTCGGCGCCGACGGCCTTGGCGTGGCGGGCCAGCTCGATGGCCTCGTCGGTCGAGTTGCTGCCCGCGCCGGCGATCACCGGCACGCGGCCGGCGGCGGTCTTCACGCACAGCTCGACGACGCGCTTGTGCTCGTCATGCGACAGGGTCGAGGTCTCGCCCGTGGTGCCGACCGGCACCAGGCCGTGCACGCCGCCGGCGATCTGGCGCTCGACCAGCGATACGAACGCTTTTTCGTCCACCTCACCGTCGCGGAACGGCGTGACGAGGGCCGGAATGACGCCCTTGAAGTGAGACTGGACCATGACTTGCAAATTGCCGTGAGGATGGCGCCGCGTGTGTTGCGGCAGGACAATGGGGGCGGACAATATGTCCGTGCCCCGTCGTCCCGCAATGGCGCGCCATGAGGTTCGTGGGGGCAGGTGCGGATTTGAGGGGCGAAGCCTGCGCGGTCAAGCCCTTGGAACCGGACTTTAAACCCTATTGAGGCCTGAATCGTCGCATAGGGGCAGGCAGAGTATTCGAGTACAAGGCTCTTCGGGGCCGGTTGATGGAGAGCGTCTTGGCTTCAGTGGTGCGTCGGATTCTGCTCGGAGGAGCTTGCATCGTGGCCGTGGTCGGGGCGGCGGACGCCCAGACGACGTCGGGCTATGCGACCTCGTACTCCAGCCAGCCCGGCCTGATCACCACCCCGCCGACCGCCGTCCCCGGCGCGCTGTCCGACACCGATAGCGCCAACCTGCAAAGCGCCCTGGCCGCCGCCAAGCGCGGCGACGTCTCGGGCGCGCGCATGGCCATGGACAGCCTGCAGGACCCGATCGCCAAGAAGATCGCCCAGTGGCAGCTGATCGACAGCAACGCCGAGGCGATGAGCTTCTTCGAGCTGGACGCCGCCCGCCGCGACCTGGCCGGCTGGCCGCGCGGCGCGCGTCGCGACGCCGCCGCCGAGAAGGCTCTGTCGACCTCCGGCCTGGATCCGGCCCGCATCATCGCCTGGTTCGGCGGCGCCCAGCCGGCGACGGCCGAGGGCGCCATGGCGCTGGCCTCGGCCTATCAGGCGACCGGCAAGAACCAGGACGCCGCCAACCTGATCCGACGCACCTTCCGCGACAAGGTGTTCGAGGCCGACGCCCAGCGCAGCATGATCGCCCGCTTCGGCGCCATGCTGACGCCCGACGACTACAACCGCCGCGCCGACATCCTGCTGTACGGCCAGCAGGGTCCTGCCGCCCGCGACCTGGTCGCCATGCTGTCCGAGACGGGGCAGTCCACCGCCCGCGTGCGGATGGCCTATCGCCAGAACGCGGCCAACGCCAATACCCTCTACAACAACCTGACGCCCGACCTGCAGACCTCGCCCGGCGTGGTGTTCGAGCGCGCGGCCTATCTGCGCCGCGCGGGCATGGACAGCCTGGCCTTGCCGATGGTGGTCAACTTCCCGGCCCCGCCGACCGAGGAAGCCTCGACCGCCATCTGGAAAGAACGCAAGCAGCTGATCGTCGCGGCCCTGAGGTCGGGCAACAGCGCCGCCGCCTACGCGGCCGCCGACAACACCCAGGCCCTGGCCCCGGCCGACATCGCCGAGAGCGAGTTCTACGCCGGCTGGATCGCCCTGACCCGCCTGAAGAATCCGGACGCCGCCGCCGCCCACTTCGCCCAGATCGCCGCCGTCGGCGCCTCGCCGATCACGCGCGGGCGAGCCCTCTACTGGCAGGGCCGCGCCGCCGCGGCGCAGGGCGACCCGATCGCCGCCCAGGCCTTCTACGCCGAGGGCGCGCGCTACATCACCACCTTCTACGGCCAACTGGCCGCCGAGAAGGCGGGGCTGAAGGAGCTGCGCCTGGAGCGCGACCCGGTCATCACCCAGGCCGACCGCGCCCGCTTCTACGGCCGCGAGCAGATCCGCGCCGCCCGGATTCTGGCCGACATCGGCGCGCGCGATCAGTTCCGCAGCCTGGTGCTCTACATCGACGACACCCTGCCCAATGCCGAGGAAAGCGCCCTGCTGGTCGATTTCGCCCGCGGCTATGGCGATCAGGACCTGGCCATGCGCGCCGTGCGCACGGCCGCCCAGCGCGGCTTCATCCTTCCCGAGCGCGGCTATCCGCTGCTGGACCACCATTTCACGCCGGGTCCGGGCGCGGCCGAGACGGCGTTCGTCTATTCGATCTCGCGCCAGGAAAGCAATTTCGACCCGTCGGCCCGCTCCGGCGTCGGCGCGCGCGGCATGATGCAGCTGATGCCGGCCACCGCCTCGATCGTCGCGCGCAAGCTGGGCGAGACCCATTCGATCGAGCGACTGGGCGATGCGCCCTACAACATGCGTCTGGGCTCGGTGTATCTGGGCGACATGGTCCGCAACTTCAGCGGCTCGTACATCATGGCCGCCGCCGCCTACAACGCCGGACCCGGCCGTCCGGCCCAGTGGGCGAGTCTGTGCGGCGATCCGCGTGGCGCGACCACCGACCCGCTCGACTTCATCGAGTGCATCCCCTTCTCCGAGACCCGCAACTATGTGATGCGGACCCTGGAGACGACCATGGTCTACCGCGCCCGGCTGAATGGGGGCGTCAGCCCGCTGACCCTGTCGTCGGACCTGAAGCGCGGCGGTTATGTCTACTCGCCGTCGGTGGCTTCGGCGGATACGGCGGTCACGCAGCCCTAGAGCCTGTCCGTTTCTGATGGAACCATCAGAAACGGATAAACAGGCTCTATCTCAAACACTTAGAGCGTGGCAGGCGCCGAAACCGCTCGCACTTTCGGCTGCCACGCTCTAGGCGCGGCGGGCCGCCAGCACTGGTCCGGCCCGAGTCTCGATCAGCTCACCGTCCAGCCGGAACACGTGGCCGAGGATGAACCGCGACAGCGCCTCGCGCGGCGGCCCCTCGGCGACGATCCGGCCGTGATCAACCACGATGATGCGGTCGCAGGACCGGGCGGCCAGGCCCAGGTCGTGCAGGGTCACCACCACGCCCGCGCCCTTGGCGGCCTCGGCGCGCAGCAGATCCAGCGTCAGTAGCTGAGCGTCGGTATCCAGGCCCGCCACCGGTTCGTCGGCGATGAGCAGCGGCGCGCGGGTCGCCAGAAGCCGCGCCAGCAGCACCCTCGCCCGTTCACCGCCAGACATGTCCAGCACGCCGCGATCGGCCAGCTCGGCCGCGCCGACACGGGCCAGGCAGTCAAGCGCCAAGGCGTCGGCGGCCTCGTCGGCGAGGTCGGTCGCGCCGAGGGCCGCGATCATGCGGGCCGGCAGGTTCCAGGCCACGCGGCGGTCCTGCGGCAAGTAGCCGACCAGCTTGGCGCGCGCGTCCGGCTTCAGCTCGGCCAGCGTCCGCCCCGAAAGCCGCGCCTCGCCAGCGCTCAGCGGCAGCAGCCCCAGGCCCGCGCGCAGCAGGCTGGTCTTGCCCGCGCCGTTGGGGCCGACCACGCCGACCACCTCGCCCGCCGTCACGGTCAGGGACGCGGCCTCCAGCACCGTCTTGCGGCCTTGCCGGGCGGTGACGTCGGTCAGGGTCCAGAGCGCGCTCACGACCGCCAGCTCCGCGAGGCCCGCCAGGCCAGCAGGGCGAAAGCCGGCGCGCCGAACAGGGCCGTGACGACGCCAAGCTTCAGTTCCTGCTCGGTCGGGATCAGACGGGCGGCCAGATCGGCCAGCACCAGCAGCAGCGCTCCGGCCAGGGCCGAGGGCCACAGGATGCGCTTGGGGTCGTCCTTGACCAGGGCCCGCACCAGATGCGGCGCGGCCAGGCCGACAAAGCCGATCACCCCGGCCGCCGCCACGCCCGCGCCGGTCAGCAAGGCCGAGCCGGCCACGGCGTAGACCCGCAGGCGCGCCATCGGCAGGCCCGACATCCGCGCGGCCTCCTCGCCCAGGGTCAGCATCCGCAGCCCCCGCCCGGCCCGGACGCACAGCGCCGCGCCGATCGCCATCGGGACCAGAGCCCTTAGCGCGTCATGCCAGTCCCGGTTCTCGACCGAGCCCATCAGCCAGGCCAGGATCTCGGCCGTCGCCACCGGCGAGGGCGAGAGGTTGAACACCAAGGCCGTCAGCGCCCCGCCGAACGCCGACAGGGCCACGCCGAACAGGATCAGCGCCTCGGGCTCGCGGAACCGCGCGGCCAGCACCACGACCATGGCGCCGGCCACCAGCGCTCCGGCCAGGGCCGAGAGCTCGATCGCGCCCGGCAGCACGGCCAGGCCGGCCGAGATGGCGACGGCCGCGCCCAGGCCCGACACGGCGGAGACGCCCAGCACGCCCGGATCGGCCAGCGGATTGCGCAGCAGGCCCTGCATGGTCGCGCCCGACAGGCCCAGAGCCGCGCCGACCAGGGCGGCGACGGCCACGCGCGGCGCGCGGATGGTCCACAGCACCTCGCCCGGCGGCGAGGCCGGATGGCTCAGCGCCTGGGCATATTGCGCCAGCGAGAACGGCGTCTCGCCCAGCGACACGGCCAGGACCGCCGCGAGCGTCAGGACCAGCAGCATCAGGAGACAGAGGCGCACCAGGCTCATCGCGCCGCCTCGGCCAGGGCAAGCGAGCCGTCGGCCGCGAACCAGCCGGCGCAGCCGACCACCGCCGCAGGCAGCGACGCCACCGTCCGGGTCTTGATCGCGCCCTGCAACGCCGCATGCCGTCCCGGTCCCCAGCGATCGGAGCCGGCGCGGGCCATGTCGAACAGGCCCAGCACCACAGCGGCCGGCGGGGTCATGACGATCCGCTCCAGCGACACCGGCGCGAAGTAGGGAGAGGTCGTGGCGTTCGAATAGCCGGCGGCCTTCAGCATGGCGTCGACCAGGGTGTTGGACCCCGCCGTATAGCCGCCGGGAGTTAGGTAAAGCGCCGAGCGCCCCTTCCCCGCCCTGGCCGCCCGGGCCAGCTTGGCGTCCATCGTCGCGACCAGCGCCTCGCCCTGCGGTCGGCGGTCCAAGGCGGTCGCGACCTTGCGGATATTGGCCCGCACGCCGGCGAAGTCCGCCGCGTCGTCGAGCGCCACGGTCGTCACGCCCTTGCCCTGCAAAGCCTTGGAGAGTCGAGCGTCGCCGCCCCACAGGCGCACCACGACATCGGGCTTCGCGGCGACCAGGCTCTCGAACGTCGCCCGCCGCAGCGGCAGACCTTTAGCTGAAGCGCGCATGTAGCTGTCGGGTGAGATGGCGCGATGCGACAGGCCGACGATGGTCTCGCGCGGCGCCAGGGCCAGCACATACTGGTCGGCGCAGGAATCCAGCGACATCACCCGCGGCGCGGCGGCCGCCGCCCCGGGGACGAGCGCCATCGCCGCCAGAAAGGCGTACAAGGCCTTGGCGGCGCTCATGAAATCAGTCCGTCACCAGGCCGTACAGCAGGCCATCCAGCATGATCGTCATCAGCTCGTCGGCGTCGGACCAACCGCGCGAGGGCTTGGTGATCAACAGCGACACCAGGCCGTGGCAGCCGCTCCACAACACCTCGGCGGCCTGCACCGCCGAGCCCGAGCGCAGGCGGCCCTGGGCGGCGATCTGGTGCACCGGCTCGCTGAACTTCTCGAAGCAGCGGTCGCCCAGCGCCAGGACGTCGGCGGTCTTGTCCGGCGAGACGTGCTCGCCGGCGCTGCAGAACACCAGCTGATAGGTGTTGGGATTGTCGAGGGCGAACTTCATGTACGCCTCCAGCATCACCCGCACGCGCGAGACCGGATCGATCGGCTGGGCCGCGATCTCCGTATTGAGCTCCAGCAGACGCTCGATGGCGTCGTTGCTGATCTCCATCAGGATCTGGTCCTTGTCGCGGAAGTGCATGTAGAGCGCCGTGGACGACACCCCCACGGCGTCGGCGATCTTGCGGATCGTCGCGCCGGAGTATCCCTCGGCGATAAAGATCCTCTCGGCCGCCGCCAGGATCTCGCCCCGACGCAAGTGCCCGTCACCCTTGGGCTTTCGGGCGGACTTGTGAGGCTTCTTCAGAACGACCGTCACGGACTTGGCTTTCCCTGCGTTTCCCCCGACCGACACTAAACGGGAATCACCCAGCCGTCGCAAGAACGTGCGTGGAAGGAGAAACCCGCCTCGCGCGCGCGAGACAATATCTCAAAACGAGCATTTTTAGCATTTGACACTTTAAGGTTGAGATTCGTTTATCTGCGCCGTTGGGGCGACCGGCGTATCCAGGGGCATCCATGGCGCGCGAAGACAGACGGCTTGAACCGGCGCTCGCGCCGGCGTGCGGACCTGTGTCCGTCGAATGGATCGAACCGGCGAACACCGCGCTGATCGGGCGCGATGGCGCGCACCAGACGCTTTCCCGGGGCCAAGCGGCCGGCGTCGGCCTGGCTGGTCTGCTGGCGGCGATCGGCGTGGCGCTGAACCCGACCGGCGCGATGATGATCGTGCATCATCTGTTCTTCGCCGTCTTCCTGCTGGGCGCCCTGACCCGTCTGGCGGCGGCCTGCACGCCGTTGGCGCCGACGCTCGCGCCGCCGCTGGCCGACGCGGACCTGCCGACCTACACGATCATCTGCCCGCTCTATCGCGAGGCCGAGGTGGTCGTCGAACTGGTCCAGAGCCTTCAGGCGCTGGACTATCCGCGTGACCGGCTGCAGGCGCTGATCGTGCTGGAAGCCGACGACGACCTGACCCTGGCGGCGGTCCGGGCCCTGCCGCTGCCCGCGTTCATCCAGGTGCTGGTCGTCCCACGCGGAACGCCCCAGACCAAGCCGCGCGCCTGCAACCACGCGCTGGACCGAGCGCGAGGCGAACTGGTGGTGATCTATGACGCCGAGGACATGCCCGACGCCGGCCAACTTCGGGAAGCCGCCGCCCGCTTCGCCGCCTCGGATCCGAACCTGGCCTGCCTGCAGGCCCCGCTGCGGATCGAGGATCCGGGCTTTTCGCTGTTCCTGCCCTCGCAGTTCCGGCTGGAATACGCCGCCCACTTCGAGGTGCTGTTGCCGGCCCTGGCCCGATGGGGCCTGCCCTTCCCGCTGGGCGGCACCAGCAATCACTTCAGGACCGCCATCCTGCGCGAACAGGGCGGATGGGACCCGTACAACGTGACCGAGGATGCGGACATCGGCTTTCGCCTGGCCGCCGCCGGTTACCGGCTCGGCGTGATCGACCGGCCGACCTGGGAGACGGCTCCGACCACCTGGGGACAATGGCTCCCGCAACGCGCGCGGTGGATCAAGGGGCACATGCAGACCATCGCCGTCTGCCTGCGCGGTCCCGTCCCCGGCCAGCCGCGCAACGCCATCGCCTTGGCGCTGACCCTGGCCCAGTCGGTGGCGTCCTCGCATCTGCACGGACCGATCATGGCCGCGATGGTCGTGCTGGCCGCGATCGACTTCTGGCCGGACGCGCGCTGCACGATCGCATCGGCGGACCTGACGCTCTACGCCCTGGGCTGGGGCGCATCCGCCATCGCCGGGGCGCGCGGGGTCATGCGGACGCGGGCGCGGCCCAAGTCGCTGCATCTGTTTGGCATGGTGCTCTACTGGCCATTGCAGAGCCTGGCGGGAATGAAGGCGCTCCATCAGTTCGTCACCGCGCCGCACCGCTGGGACAAGACCCTGCACGCCCCGCGTTCCGGCGGCCATTCTGGCCCCCACCACACTGGACCTTTGGGGCCGTAAGGCGGTATGGGCGGGCGATGGCTCCGAAGATCGCTCCCGCCCCCATCGTCATGCGCACCACCGGCTGGGCCGACTACGCCCTGCTGGACAGCGGTCACGGCAAGAAGCTGGAGCGCTATGGCCGCTACTCGGTCGTGCGTCCCGAACCGCAGTGTTTCTGGGAACCACGCCTGCCGGCCAAGGTCTGGGAGAACGCCGACGCCGTCTTCGACCCCACCGACGAGGACGAAGCCGGCCGCTGGCGCTTCAAGGGCAAGCCGATCGAGAAGTTCGACCTGGCCTGGGGCGAGGCGAAGTTCCACGGCCAGTTCACGCCCTTCCGGCACCTGGCTTTCTTTCCCGAACAGGCCGCCAACTGGGCCTGGCAGGACGAACGCGTTCGCGCGCTCGTGAAGGGCTCAGGACCCCAGCCCAAGGTGCTGAACCTGTTCGGCTATACTGGCGTGGCCTCGCTGGTCTGCGCCGCCGCCGGCGCGGCCGTCACCCATGTGGACGCCTCAAAGAAGTCGGTCGGCTTCGCGCGCGAGAACGCCGCCTTCGCCGGCCTCGCCGATAAGCCGATCCGCTGGATCGTCGAGGACGCCCGCAAGTTCGTGGCGCGCGAGGTTCGGCGCGGCAACAAATATGACGGGATCATCCTGGACCCGCCCAAGTTCGGGCGCGGCGCCGACGGTGAGGTCTGGCGCCTGTTCGAGGACCTTGCCGCCCTGACCAAGGACTGCGCCGCCCTGCTGAGCGACGATGCTTCATTCCTGCTGATGAACGCCTATGCCGCTCGCGTCTCGGGCGCGGCGATGTCGGGTCTGCTGGCCCAGGAGCTGCAAGGCCGCGGCGGCGTCATCGACTGGGGCGAGCTTTCCTTGGTCGAGGAAAAGGGCGACCGCCAGATCGGCCTGTCGTTCTTCGCCCGCTGGTCGTCGGAAGGTTGATCATGAGCGTCAAGACCGTCACCTCCCTGACCAACGCCACCGTCAAGGCCGTCCGCGCCCTGCACATGCGCAAGGAGCGCGAGGAGAGCGGCCTGTTCCTGGCCGAGGGCCTGAAGATCGTCATCGAGGCGATCGACTGCGGCCACGCACCCAAGATCGTCATGTACGGCCCCGACGCCGCCGATCATCCCATGCTGAAGAAGGCCGTCGCGTCTTGCCTGAAGGCCGGCGGCGAAGTCATTGAAGTCAATCGGGAAATCCTCGAGAAGGTCTCGCGCCGCGACAACCCCCAGGCCGTGGTGGCGGTGTTCAGGCAGATCTTCACGCCGTTGTCGGCGATCGTGCCCGAGAGCGCGCCGTGCTGGGTGGCCATGCAGGCCGTCCGCGATCCGGGTAACCTGGGCACCGTGATCCGCACCGCCGACGCGGCCGGCTGTGGCGGGGTGATCCTGGTCGGCGACTGCGTCGATCCCTATTCGGTCGAGGGCGTGCGCGCGACCATGGGTTCGATCTTCGCCGTGAAGATCGCCAAGGCGACGATCCCCGAGTTCCTGGCCTGGCGCGAGACCTGGCCCGGCAGCGTGGTCGGCACCCTGCTGACCGCCACGGTGGACCACAAGTCAGCCGACTACGTGAAGCCGTCGCTGATCCTGATGGGCAACGAGCAGCAGGGCCTGCCGCCCGAACTGGCCGCCGCCTGCGACGTCAATGTCAAGATCCCCATGCGCGGCCGCGCCGACAGCCTGAACCTGTCAGTGGCCACGGGGATCATGATCTATACGGTGACGGGGTAGCGGGTTAGAAGCAGGCTATGAATAACGAGCCGCAGCCGACGGTCCGGGAATCTTTCACCCTTGTTTCGAGCGGCGTTTTCCGCGTCCTTGTTTTGCTGATCGTTGGCCTAGCGGACATCGCCTTACTTTGCGGCCTGCCGGTGTTCTGGCGAGAAGAACGTTTGGCCGGCATCGGTAAGGCCGCCCTCTTTGCCGCTACCATCAATACGATCGCCTACATCCTGTGGCGAGTTTCGACCCATGTGGTCCGCAAGACGCGCGACGATATTCAGAATATCAGTTGAAGCGTCCTTTCAATGACGCAACAAGCTACGTCCCGCGCGGTTTCGCCCGCGTCGTCGGCGCGGTATTGGCGGGATCATCCGGCCAGACGTGGCGAGGGTAGCGGCCCTTCATCTCGACCTTCACCTCGCGCCAGGAGCCCTTCCAGAAGCCGGGCAGGTCGCGGGTGATCTGTATCGGTTTGTGGCCGGGCGACAGCAGCGACAGCACCAGGGGCACCTTGCCGCCGGCGATGCTGGGATGCTCGGTCAGGCCGAACAGCTCCTGCACGCGGATGTCGATGCGCGGGCCGGCCTCGGCGGCGTAGTCTATGGCCACGGTGGTGCCGGTCGGAGCCTTGAAGCGGGCCGGCAGCATCTGGTCGACCTTCTGCTGCAGGTCCCAGGGGACCAGCGACCGGATCGCGCCGTCCAGGCTGCTCTCGTCCAGGCTGGCCAGCGACGAGCGGCCGTGCAGCAGCGGCGCCAGCCATTCGTCGAGGCGGGCGACCAGGGCGGCGTCCGACAGGTCGGGCCAGGCCTCGCTGTCCAGGGCGCGCAGGAAGGCCACGCGACTGCGGAAGCTCTCGACGCCCTGCCCCAACCGCAGGCCCGATAGTCCGTCGGCCCGGACCTGATCCATCAGGGCGCCGGCGATTAGGGCCGGGTCGGGATTCTCGATCAGCCGCTCTTCCAGCACCAGCCGGCCCAGGCGCAGCAGACGCTTTGCGCGCACCTTGCCGCCGGCGGTCTCCAGGCGGTCTTCCGCGACCAGACGATCGGCGAAGGTCTCGCGCAGGTCGGCCTCGTCGACGGCGGCGGCCAGCAGGATTCGGTCGCGGCTGTCGCCGCCGCCCAGCTCGCCCACGGCCAGCCAGGGCTCGCGCGCCAGCGGGTCGGTCGGCTCAAGATAGACGCCGCGTCCGCCGGCCAGCTGGAACTCGCCCGGCTTGCCGCGCGCCTTGGCCACCCGCTCGGGATAGGCCTCGGCCAGCATCAGGCCGATCTCCAGTTCGGGCGCCTTTGACGGCCGGCCCGCCGCGCGGCTCCAGCGCTCGACCAAGGCCATGGCGTCGCGGGCGCGCGGCGAGCGATCACGGTGCAGGTTTTCCAGCCGACGGCGGAGGTCGACGTCTTTCCCACCAAGGCCTTGTTCGGTCAGCACGGCGGCGATCTCGGCGGCCTCCCGGGCCTGGCCCGAGGCGGCGGCGCGGACCACCATGTGCGCCAGGCGCGGCGGCAGCGGCATCTCGGCCAGGGCCTTGCCGTGAGCGGTCAGATCCCCCTGGCCGTCCAGCGCCTGGATCCGGGTCAGCAGGGTCCGCGCCTCGGCGAAGGCGGCGGCTGGCGGCGGGTCCAGGAAGGTCAGGCCCGAAGGATCGCGCGCGCCCCAGCGGGCCAGGTCCAGGGCCAGGCGCGAGAGGTCGGCCTCCAGGATCTCCGGCCGGGCGAAGGCCGGCAGGGCGCGGGTCTCCGGCTCGTCCCAAAGGCGGTAGCAGACGCCCGGCTCGGTCCGTCCGGCGCGGCCCCGGCGCTGGTCGGCGGCGGCGCGGCTGACGCGAACGGTGTCCAGGCGGGTGATGCCGGAGGCGGGATCATAGCGCGGCACGCGGGCCAGGCCGGCGTCGATGACCACCCGGACGCCCTCGATGGTCAGGCTGGTCTCGGCGATCGAGGTCGCCAGCACCACCTTGCGGCGGCCGGCAGGCGCGGCGGCGATGGCGCGGTCCTGCACGGCCGGCTCCAATGCGCCGTACAAGGGCGCGATGTCGACATCCGGACGGCGCAGGCGCTCGTTCAGCCAGCTCTCGGCGCGACGAATCTCGCCCTGGCCTGGCAGGAAGACCAGGACGCTGCCGGTCTCTTCCGCCAGCGCCCGCTCGACGGCGCGGCCCACCCGCTCTTCCAGGCGTTGACGGTCGTCGCGACCGAGATACCGGGTGTCGACCGGGAACATCCGCCCCTGACTCTCGACCACCGGCGCGTCGCCCAGCAGAGCCGAGATCCGCGCGCCGTCCAGGGTCGCCGACATGACCAGCAGGCGCAGGTCGTCGCGCAGCACGCTCTGGACGTCGCGGGCGAAGGCCAGGCCGAGGTCGGCGTCCAGGCTGCGTTCGTGGAACTCATCGAACAGCACGGCCGCGACGCCGTCCAGGCCCGGGTCGTCGAGAATCATCCGGGTAAAGACGCCTTCGGTGACCACCTCGATGCGCGTCCGTGCCGAAACCTTGGACTGCAGACGCACCCGGAAGCCGACCGTCTCGCCGACGGATTCGCTCAAGTTCGCGGCCATGCGCGAGGCGGCGGCGCGGGCGGCAAGTCGGCGGGGCTCCAGGACGATGATCTTGCGGCCCAGGACCCACGGCTCGTCCAGCAGCGCCAGGGGCACGGCCGTGGTCTTGCCCGCGCCCGGCGGCGCGACGAGAACGGTCGCATCGGAAGCGAGCAGAGCCGCCTTGAGCGCGGGCAGGACATTCTCGATCGGCAGCATCATGGGGAGGCATAGACCCTCAAAACGCTTCCGTCACCGCAAGCCGTTGCGTGAGGGCTGTACTCTGACTAACGTCGCCGCCCAGTGCCTGACTAGCGGGGGTTCGCTGGTCGTTGGGGAAACGGAACACATGGCCGGAAACAGGCTGTTTTTGAAGAAATCGATCGCGAGCATCCAGAAGGAAGCCGCACACAGCCAGCTGAAACGAACGCTGGGTCCCATCAACCTGATGAGCCTGGGCATCGGCGCCATCATCGGCGCCGGCATCTTCGTGCTCACCGGTCAGGTCGCTTCGGCCAATGCCGGCCCGGCGATCATGCTGTCGTTCATCGTCGCCGGCATCGCCTGTGGCCTGGCCGGCCTCTGCTACGCCGAACTGGCCTCGACCATGCCGGTATCCGGCTCGGCCTATACCTACGCCTATGGCACCCTCGGCGAAGTCGCCGCCTGGATCATGGGCTGGCTGCTGGTTCTCGAGTATGGCGTCGCCGCCTCGACCGTCGCGGTCGGCTGGTCGGGCTACGTGGTCAGCACCCTCCACGCCTTCGGGGTGAATTTCCCGCAGATCATGGTCGCTGGCGCCGATGCGCCGGTGTGGGCAACGCCGCTCATCCAGGCCGTCGCCACCCCTGAAGGCGGCACCGTTTTTGCTCTCACCGGCACCCTCAACGTCGTCGCCGCCATAGGCATCGCGCTGGTCTCGGCCCTGCTGGTGCTGGGCGTCAGCGAGTCGGCCAACGTCAACAACGCCATCGTCGTGATCAAGGTGATCGTGTTGCTGGTGTTCATCGCCGTGGGCGTCCAGTATATCAACCCCGCCAACTGGCACCCCTTCATCCCCGCCCCGACCGGTCAGCCGGGCGAGTTCGGCGCGGGCGGCATCTTCCGCGGCGCGGCGATCATCTTCTTCGCCTATGTCGGTTTCGAAGCGGTCTCCACCGCCGCCGCCGAAGCCAAGAACCCCTCCAAGGACGTGCCGATCGGCATCCTGGGCGCCCTGGTCGTCTGCACCTTGATCTACATGGCCGTCGCCGCCGTCATGACTGGCGTCGTCCCCTACAAGCAACTGGCCAGCCCCGCGCCCATCGCCGTCGCCATCGACCGCATGGCCCTGGAATGGGCCGACATCCCCTATGCGGCGGCCGAGGGCGGCAAGCTGAATCTGATCAGCATCGCCATCAAGATCGGCGCGATCACCGGCCTGTCCTCGGTCATGCTGGTGCTGTGCTACGGCCAGACCCGGATCTTCTACACCATGGCCCGCGACGGCCTGCTGCCGAAGGTCTTTGCCGCGATCCATCCGAAGTTCCGCACCCCCTGGCTCGGCACGATCCTGCTGGGCGCGGTGATCGCCATCGCCGCCTCGTTCCTGCCGATCAGCCTGCTGGGAGACCTGGTGTCGCTGGGCACGGCCGTGGCGTTCTCGATCGTCTGCCTTTCGGTGATTTATCTGCGGGTCAAGCATCCCGAGATGCCGCGCCCCTTCAAGGTCCCAGGCGGCATCGTCACGGCGGTTCTAGGCATCCTGGCCTGCCTGTTCCTGGCCTGGCAGAACTTCCAGCCGATGATCGTTCACGCGATGAACAACAACCCGTTGCCGTTGATGATCCTCGCCGGCTACTCGGCGGTCGGGGCGGTGATCTACATCGCATACGGATACTGGAACTCGAAGCTCGCCAAGGGCATCGACATCACTGAAGACACCGACATGAACTCTCCCGCCGAGGCCATGGGGCGCGGCGTGGACGACGTGAAGTAACCAGACTGCTTCGGCGATCGATCGAAGGCCCGGGAGAGATCCCGGGCCTTCTTTCTTGCACGCTCGCTAGCGCCTATGCTGGATCCAGAAGGAGTTTTCGTGAACCAGCCCCAAACGCCCATCGCCGCCGTGATCGCCCCGGTCACGCCGCTGCAGCAGAACTGCACGATCGTCTGGTGCACGAAGACGATGAAGGCCGCCGTCATCGATCCGGGCGGCGAGGTCGACCGCCTGCTCAAGGCCATCACCGACAAGGGGCTGACCCTGGAGAAGATCTGGATCACCCACGGCCACATGGACCACGCCGGCGGCGCGGCCGAGCTGAAGGCCCGCACCGGCGTTCCGATCGAGGGCCCGCACAAGGACGACCAGTTCTGGATCGACCGCATCCAGCAGTCCGGCGAGCAGTACGGCATGCCCGAGGCGCGGATCTTCGTCACCGACCGCTGGCTGAACGACGGCGACACCGTCACCCTGGGCGAGACCGCGTTCGAGGTCTTCCACTGCCCCGGCCACACCCCCGGCCACGTGGTGTTCTTCCATCGCGAGACCAAGTTCGCCCAGGTCGGCGACGTGCTGTTCCAGGGCTCGATCGGCCGCACCGACTTCCCCCTGGGCAATCACCAGGATCTGATCGATTCGATCACCCAGAAGCTCTGGCCGCTGGGCGAGGACGTGAGGTTCGTGCCCGGCCATGGGCCGATGTCGACCTTCGGGGCCGAGCGGCGCAACAATCCGTTCGTGGGTGATCGGGTGGTGGCGGCCATGGAGGCCCAAGGCGGGGCCTACCAGGCTCCTGAGAACCACTCTCCGGGCTGAGGGAGATCCGACCCGTTCAAAAGGGGGAGGACGGGCCGGATCTCTGGCCGTCGACGCGTCGGGTGGGGGATGACGCGCCGCCGGTGCGACTTTGGATCGCATGACCGGGTTGCGCCGCTGTTTCAGGCGTGAAATCTGAGCGTGACGGGGGCGTGACAGGAAATCGCATGGAAAACGTCCAAAGCACCGTCCAGAGCGACGCCGACGCCCAGCGTGGGGCGGCGCCGCGCATCCTCATCGTCGACGACGATCCCGGCATCCGCGACGTCGTCTCCGATTTCCTCAGCCGCCATGGCTACGCCGTCGAGACGGCCCAGGACGCCCGCACCATGGAGCAGGTCCTGGCGCGCGGTCCCATCGACCTGATCGTGCTGGACATCATGCTGCCTGGCGAGGACGGCCTGGCCATCTGCCGCCGCCTGTCCTCGACCAGCGACGGCCCCGCGATCATCATGCTGTCGGCCATGGGCGAGGACACCGACCGCATCGTCGGCCTGGAACTCGGCGCCGACGACTATCTGCCCAAGCCTTGTAATCCGCGCGAGCTGCTGGCCCGCGTCCGCGCCGTGCTGCGCCGCCGCCAGGAGCCGCGCGCCGTCGACGACGCCATGGGCGCGGCCTGCGAGTTCGCCGGCTGGCGCCTGGACCTCGTCCGCCGCGAGCTGCGCTCGCCGCAGTCGGTGGTGGTCAATCTGTCCAGCGGCGAGTTCTCGCTGCTGCGCGCCTTCGTCGAGCGGCCACAGCGGGTCCTGACCCGCGATCAGTTGCTGGATCTGGCGCGCGGCCGCGACAGCGACGCCTATGACCGCGCCATAGACGTCCAGATCAGCCGCCTGCGCCGCAAGCTGGACGACGGCGGCGGCAGCGAGCTGATCCGCACGATCCGCAGCGAAGGCTACATGTTCACCGCCAAGGTCGTCCGCACCCCATGACCCTCTTCCGGCGCGGCGCGCCGCTGTTCGTCCAGGCCCTGGGGCTGGTGATCGTCACCCTGGTGGCGGCCCAGTTGATAGCGATCGCGGTCATCTTCACCCTGCCGCCGCCGCCGCCGGAGTTCTATCGGTCCAGCGAGATCGCGCGCGCCCTGAAGACCGGCCAGCCGGTGCAGCCGCGCGACGGCCGCCTGCTGGTGGTCAAGCAGCGCGTCACCCTGCACCCGATGGGCCAAGACACCCCGCGCCGCGTCGACTTCAAGACCGACATCAGCCGCGCCGTCGACGTGCCGGTCAACCGCATCGAGCTGCAGATCGACAATGGTCCGCGCTTCTTCGTGCGCCGCACGCCGGTGACGCCGCCCAAGCCCGACGCCCCGCCTCGTGGTCCCAGCGCCCGCGAACCGTTCGCCCGCGAGGGCGCCGCCGCCGGAGCCCCCGGTGGTCCGCCCGGCGCGCGCGGCAAGGGCGTCGACGAGCCGCTGATCTTCGGCGACTTCAAGCTGGGGGTGCGCCAGAGCGATGGCCGCTGGCTGGTGGTCGAACCCAAGCCGACCTTTCGCTTCGACAACTGGCAGCAGCGGGTGCTGCTGATCCTCTTGCTGTCGGTGATCGCCGTGACGCCGCTGGCCTGGCTGTTCGCCCGCCGCCTGGCCCAGCCGATCACCGCCTTCGCCGACGCCGCCGAGCGCCTGGGCAAGGACCCGCGCACCCCGCCGCTGAGCATTTCCGGCTCGGGCGAAGTGGTCGCCGCCGCCACGGCCTTCAACATGATGCAGGAGCGCCTGCGTCGCTATGTCGAGGACCGCACCGCCATGGTCGGGGCCATCGCCCATGACCTGCGCACGCCCCTGACCCGCCTGAAGTTCCGCATCGAGGCCGTTCCCGACGACATCCGGCCCAAGCTGGCCGCCGACATCGACCAGATGGAAGCGATGATCGCCGCCACCCTGGGCTTCGTGCGCGACACCCAGCGCCCGGCCGAGCGCACGCGGCTGGAGCTGTCCTCCCTGGTCGAGAGCGTCATCGACGAGGCCGCCGAGACCGGCGGCGACGCCACGGTCGAACAGACCGAGAAGACCGTGATCGAGGGTGATCCGGTGGCCCTCAAGCGTCTGGTCGCCAACCTCGTGGAGAACGCGCTGAAGTACGGCGTGAGGGCTCGCGGCCGGGTCTACACCCAGGATCAGATGGCGATCATCGAGGTCGATGACGATGGCCCCGGCATCCCCGCCAGCGAGCTGGAGCGGGTGTTCGAGCCCTTCTATCGCGGCGAGCCCTCGCGCAATCGCGAGACGGGCGGCAACGGCCTGGGCCTGGCGGTCGTGCGCTCCCTGGCCCGCGCTCACGGCGGCGACGTCATCCTGGCCAATCGCCCCGGCGGCGGCCTGCGGGCGAGCGTGCGGCTTCCAGCGTAGCAAATACGGCGGAAACGGACGGCTTTGTTGCGGCGCCGCAAGGCCGCGCCCGCGTCTGACATCACCGGGCAACCCGGCTGGGCTTCAAAGCTTGGCTGGATGGAGATTTGCCGGATGATGCTTCGCTCGCTTGGCCTGACGGCCGTCCTCGCCGCCACCCTGGCCGCCTGCGCCAGCGCGCCGCCGGAACGTCCCGAAGGCCGTCGCGGCCCGCCCGCCGAAGGCGGCGGCGCGCCGATGGCCGGTCCGCAGCTGTTCATCAGCCCGGCCGGCGAGCCCTTCCGCGCCCCGCCCGGCGCGCCCTACCCGATCGCCGACTGGTTCGCCGGCGCCGACGCCAACCATGACGGCGCCCTGACCCGCGACGAGTTCGTGGCCGACGCGGTGCGCTTCTTCGGGGTGGTCGACGCCGACCACAACGGCGTCATCGACGGCTTCGAGGTGGCGGCCTACGAGCAGAATATCGCGCCCGAGATCATCGGCGGCGCGGCCCCCGGCGGGATGCGGCGCGGCCCGCGCGGCCTGGGCGTGGCCGAGCGCCAGGAAGCGCCGAGCGACGACGACATGTCGCCGAGCCGCCGCCGTCCGCAGAGGACGAACGTCCTGCAAGGGGCCTCGCTGTTCGGCCTGATCGCCGAGCCCGAGCCGGTGATGGCCGCCGATGGCAATTTCGACCGCCGCATCACCAAGGACGAGGCGACCAAGGCGGCCAGGACCCGCTTCGCCCTGCTCGACACCGACAAGGATGGCCTGCTGAAGCTGGCCGAACTGCCCAAGACGCCGGTCCAGGGCGGCCCGCGTCCCGGCGCGGGCCCGGGCGGCGGCAAGGGCGGCCCGATGGGCGGACGCGGCGGCGGCCGAGGCGGTCCGGGCGGCGGCCGCCGCGGCTAGCTGCCAACCAGGCTGGCGATGATGTTGATCCCCAGCGCCAGGATAGCGGTGTTGTAGAAATAGGCGGCGGCCGCGTGGGCGGTCACCAGCTTGCGCAGCTTCGAGGTCAGGATGCTGTTATCCGACACCTGGAACGTCGCTCCGACGCTGAAGGCCAGATAGGCGAAGTCCATGTAGCCGGTGGGCTGTTCGCCGGGGAACTCGATGCCCGGCTTGCCGGATCCGTCGCCGAAATTGCGGTGGGCGTAGTGCAGGACGAAGGCCGACTGCAGCACCAGCCACGACAGCACCAGGGTCACGCCGGCGCAGGCCGTCACGAAGGCCTGCGCATGGCTGCCGGCATGCTTGGCCGCGATCATGGCGTCGACCACCGCCCACAGGCTGGCGGCGATGGCGGCCAGGACGATCAGCAGGAGAACAGGCACCCCCTCGTCCTCCTGGGCGGCGCGCGAGCGCACCTCGGCCTCGTCGGCTTTCAGAAACAGCGTCCACGTGGTCAGCAGATAGACCAGCGCCGCGGCGTCCCAGCCCAGAAGAAGGTGCGCGGCCTGGGGCGCGCCCAAATATTTCGCCGTCAGCCACACAGCGACGCCGACGCCCTGCGCGGCGGCTAGACGCCAGTGCGACGCGACGCGGCCGACCATGTGTTTGGTCTTACGGGCCATTCTCCGGCGACTCCTCGAACGGGCGCTTGTCCCTGTGCGGCGTAATTAGTGCGAACTCACGGTGAACCGAAAGCGTCTTCACTGGTTACTTCACCGGAACGCGCAGGAGACGACGCCAGTGACCGACCCAGACGCCCCGCCCCCGCCCGAGCCCAAACCGCCCGAGTATGAGCCGGGTGTCGTCCCCGTCGAGGAGCCCCCAACCTCGCCGCCGGTCGATCCAGGGGACGACCGTCCCTATGACGCCTGATCCTTGCTCGTGCCGCCTGTGACCAGACTAGGAGCCCCACATGGACACCGATAGCGAACGTCCCCGCGGTCGTCGCGGTTTCGCCGCCATGGACCCGGAACGCCGCCGTGAGATCGCCAGGAAGGGCGGAGCTAGCGTGCCCAGTGAAAAACGCAGCTTCGCCAAGGACCGTGATCTGGCGGCCAACGCCGGCCGAAAAGGCGGTTCTTCTTCACGCGGCGGTCGCCCCGGCGAGCGCGCGCTTTAGAAGCTAACCAACAAACAACCTTGACGCGCCGGTCCCGATCTCTCGGAGCCGGCGCGTCTTCGTGCGTGTGGACCAGCGCGCCGCTATCTCCCGTCAGGCGGTCAGCGCATAGACCGCGAAGGTCGGGTCCTTGCTGATCCAGCGCTGGGCCACGGTCCAGCCGGCGCGGCGGGCGATGCTCTCGAAAACCTCGGACGGGTATTTGTACGAATTCTCGGTGTGGATGGTCTCGCCGGCGGCGAACCGGAAGCCATAGTCGCCGACCATGACGATCTGGTCGCGCACGCTTTCCAGATGCATCTCGATACGGCTTTCCCGAGCGTTCCACACGGCCTTGTGGGCGAAGGCGGCCGGATCGAAGTCGCCGCCCAACTCCCGGTTGATGTGGACCAGAACGTTGCGGTTGAACGCCGCCGTCACGCCCTGGGCGTCATCATAGGCCGGGATCAGCACGGCCGGATCCTTGGCGACGTCCGCCCCGACGATGAACAGCGAGCCCTCGCCCAGCAGGGCGCGGGCCTGGCGCAGCAGGGCCTCGGCTTCATCGGGCGCGAAGTTGCCGATCGTCGATCCGGGAAAGAAGCCGACGGGCGTATGGCCCTTGGCGCCGTCCGGCAGCTGAATGGCCTTGGTGAAATCTTCGACCAAGGGGGCGACGGCCAGGTTCGGATAGTCCTGGCGCAGGCTGGCCGCGGCTTCGTCCAGGGCGGACGGGCTGATGTCGATCGGCGCGTAGACGGCGATCTGCGGCGCGGCGTCCAGAACGATACGGGTCTTGGTGCTGGCCCCGCTGCCGAACTCGACCAGCGCCGCGTTATCGGGAATGCGGGCGGCGATCTCCGGCGCGATCTCGCGCAGCAGCGCTGTCTCGGTGCGGGTCAGGTAGTATTCCGGCAGTTCGCAGATCGCCTCGAACAGGCGCGAGCCCTCGGCGTCGTAGAAGTACTTGGCCGACAAGGTCTTGGGCGCGGCCGACAGGCCGCCGACCACCTCCTCCAGGAACCTGTCGCTCGGCTTCACCTCGACCAGACGATCGTCGTCGGCCAGGCGCACGCCGCCGAACATCCAGCGGCTGCCAGGGTGGAAGAAGTTGCGATAGGTCGAGCGCGAGTGGCCGGGAGGCGTGGCCTCGCAGCCCCCGCGCAGCACCATCTGGTTGACCATGAACTTGCCGTTGTATTCGCCCAGCGCACCCGGTCCTGGCTTGAAACCCGGATAGGCGCTGTAGGCGCTGGCGGTCCACTGCCAGGCCGCGCCGCACAGCTGACGGAGCGCCGACGGGGCGCCGGTGGCCGTGGCGGCGGCTTCCCATTCGGCCTCGGTCGGCAGGCGGCGGCCGGCCCAGGCGGCGTAGGCGGCGGCCTCATAGTAGCTGACATGGACGACGGGAACATTGGGGTCGACCGGATGACGGCCGCGCAGGGTCATGGTGGTCCAGCCGCCGCTCAGGTCACGCCGCCAGTAGCCGGGGGCTTCCCAGCCTTCCTCTTTGACCTTGGCCCAGCCCTCCGAGAGCCACAGCTCGGCGCGGCCGTAGCCGCCGGCCTCGATGAAGGCCAGCCACTCGCCATTGGTCACCAGGCGGTCAGACAGGCGGAACGGCGCGACGTAGGTCTTGTGGCGCGGCCGCTCGTTGTCGAAGGCGAAGCCCGCCGCGCCCTTTTCGTTTTCAGGCGCCCCGATCTCGACGAGACCGCCGGCGAAGCGGTGGAAGCGCTGCGGGCCCGGATCCGGACGCGGGGTCGCGGCGCCGGGCTGATAGGCCGGGCTGAGCGGCGACTGGGCGAACAGGTGCAGGATGTCCATCAGGATCAGCTCCTGATGCTGCTCCTCATGATTCAAGCCCAGCTCCAGCCGCTCGCGAATCTCGGGCGTCAGAGGACCGGCCAACAGGCGGACCATGGCCGCGTCGACATGGGCGCGATAGGCGCCGACCTCCTGCGCCGACGGCCGGGTCAGCAGACCGCGTTGCGGTCTTGGCTGCCTGGGACCGGCGGCTTCGTAATACGAGTTGAAGATGTAGTTGAAGCGCGGGTCGTGGACGGCGTAGCCCGGCAGGAACGGCGTCAGAAGGAAGGTCTCGAAGAACCAGGTCGTATGCCCCCGGTGCCACTTGGTCGGGCTGGCGTCGGGCATGGACTGGGCCGACTGGTCCTCGGGCGACAGCGGCGCGGCCAGAACCTCGGTGCGACGGCGAACGCGGCGATAGAGGTCGATCAGGGCGTCCGCCGAGGCGTCGGCGAGATCCATGGCGGGCATTTCGTCCGGGATCATGGTGTCTCCTGCGAGCTAAAGCGGCGCTGGGCCAAGGCCCCAGTCGACGACAACGTTCCGAGAACTTCGGTGTTCCCCCTCGCCATGACAACCGCGTAAGCCTCGCGCTGCTGCCACTCTATGGCAGCAGGTCGTCCACAAGCTTGAACGCGACGGCCCAACGAAGCGATTTTTTCGACGACAGGCTTGAGGGTGAGCCCCCGCGGGAACGTCTACCAGACGGAGGACGCCAGCACGCCCCTTACGGCTGGCGTACCTGCCGGTCGGGGAATTGAGCAGCCTCGACCGGCTTTACCTCCGTACCCGACATTTCAGTCCCCGATCGGCGCATCCAGCAGCCCGGCCAGAGCGCCCTGCAGCACCTCGGTGGCGCGCTTGGGCGAAAGGTCCTGGTCGCGGCGCAGCCGGTGCCAGGCGTCGAAGCTGAGCAGCAGGTCCATGGCCTCGAACCGCACGCGGTCCTTGGCGAGTTCGGGCGGCAACTGGGCGCGCAAAATATCGCGCGAGATCTGCACCATCTTGGCGTTGTCGACGGCCAGGGCCGGCGACTGGTGGCGATGAACCTCGGAGGCGCGCTTGAACGGGGCGATTTTCTCGTAGGCCCAGCCGCGGCGCTCGACCAGCTCCAGCACCCGCTCGCGCCAGCTCTCGCCCTTGAACGGCGTGTGGACCAGGGCCATCAGCTCGGTCGTGATCACCGCCGACATCTCGCTATAGAGGCTGTCCAGATCGTTGAAGTGGCGGAAGACCGTGCGAAGGCCGACATCGGCACGGGCGGCGACCAGTTCGGCTGAGGGCGAGACGCTGCCTTCGCGCACCAGCTCCAGCATGGCCTGGACGATGCGGGCGCGGCTGTCCTGCGAGCGCTTGCGGCGACCATCGATCGCGACTTCAGGCGCGGCGTCGATTCCCGGACGAAGATTACGCGCGGCGGAACTCAAGGCCCTGGGCTCTCCCATTCGTGGCCCTTGCTTAGACCCGTGGAACGCCGACGACCACCTAAAGCTTCAGAAGGTCGAGCCGGTTGGACCATTTGATCTCGGTGGAGCCAGCCGGCAAGCTGGCGAAGTCACCGTCGCGGCCCACCTTCATCGGCCCGCCGAAGATCGCGCGCGAGCGGCCCAGGAACGGCCCCTCAAGCGCCCGGACCGGCAGCGGCGGGATGATGTGGTAGAACAGCACTTCCCTCACCCCGGCCGTCTTGGCCTCGCTGGCCACCGTCTCCGGCGCGGTGTGATAGTCCAGGATGTCGTGGAAGATGTGGGCGTAGTTGTCCCGCCCGGCCTTCTTAGCCACGTCCGCCTGGATCGCCACGAGGTTCGGCGACAGGCCCTCGTGGACCAGCAGGTCGACGCCCTTGGCCGCCTTGACCAGCCGCTCCGACGGCCCGGTGTCGCCGCTGATCACGGCGGTGCGGCCCTTGTATTCGAAGCGATAGGCGACGGCCGGATGGACCGGGTCGTGCTTGACCGGGAAGGCCCAGACCTTCAGGCCCGGCTTTTCCAGCACCAGCACGTCGGGGCCGTTCGGATCGGCCGCGAAGACGTGCGTGACCGCGCCGAAGCCCGAGGGCGGCATGACGGCTTCGCCATGGTGAGCGACGCGGTAGCCGCGATCCAGGGTGTAGGCGTCCTGGAAGCCCTTCACCACCTGATCCAGGCCCGGCGGTCCGTAGATCGGCAACGGCGCGTGCGCGGCCCCGCCGCCCCAGCGCTGCAGCATCAGCTCGCCCAGGTCGGCGATGTGGTCGGAATGATAGTGAGTGACGAAGGCGGCGCTCAGCCGGGGCGGCGGCAGGTTCATCAGCAGCAGGTTGCGGGTCGAGCCCGAGCCGGAGTCGACGACGAACAGGTCCCTGCCCGCCACCACCGCCACGCAAGGTCCCGCCCGCGTCGGGTCGGGCATCGGCGCGCCCGAGCCGCAGAGGCCGACGTGCAGGCCGTCCGGCAGCTCGGCAAGCGGGTCGGTCGCCAGGGCCGTTTCATAAAGCCTGCGCATGCCCGTCTCGGCCAGGTGTTCGCGGAACAGCCACGCCAGACCCAAGGCGATGGCGACCACACCCGCCACGGCGCCCAGCCCGATCCAAACCTTGCGCATATGTTCCTCCCAGAACTTGACCTAGTAGCGCCATAATGGCACTCATAGTGTCAATAGAAATCCGCAGAGCGGTGTCGAGGGAGAACGGAATGGACGTGTTGCGCACGCCGGAAGAACGGTTCGAGGGCTTGGTCGACTGGCCCTACGCGCCGCGCTACACGTCGGTGGTCGACGCCGACGGCACGCCGCTGCGCATCCACCATGTCGACGAAGGCCCCAGCGACCAGCAGCCGATCCTGCTGATGCACGGCGAGCCGTCTTGGGCCTATCTGTACCGCAAGGTGATCGCCGACCTGTCGGCGCGCGGCCGCCGGGCGATCGCGCCCGACCTCGTCGGCTTCGGCCGTTCGGACAAGCCGGCCGCGCGCGCCGACTACACCTACGAGCGGCACGTGGCCTGGATGAGCGAGTGGCTGGTCCGCAACGACCTGACCAACATCGTTCTGTTCTGCCAGGACTGGGGCGGGCTGATCGGCCTGCGCCTGGTGGCGGCCTTCCCCGAACGGTTCGCCGCCGTGGTCGTCTCCAACACCGGCCTGCCCGTCGGCTCGGGCAAGAGCGAGGGCTTCGAGGCCTGGCTGAACTTCAGCCAGAACGCGCCCGAACTGCCGATCGGCTTCATCCTCAACGGCGGCACGGCGCGCGATCTCTCCGACGCCGAGCGCGCGGCCTATGAAGCCCCCTTCCCCGACGAGACCTACAAGGAAGGCGCGCGGATCTTCCCGGCCCTGGTGCCGATCACGCCCGAGCACGCCTCGGTGGCCGAGAACAAGGCCGCCTGGGCGGTGCTGGAGACGTTCGACAAGCCGTTCATCACCGCCTTCAGCGACGCCGACCCGATCACCCGCGGCGGCGAGGCGGTGTTCCAGTCCCGCGTGCCGGGCGCCAAGGCCGTTGCTCACACGACGCTGAAGGGCGGCCACTTCGTGCAGGAAGACAGCCCCGGCGAAATCGCCGCCCTGCTCGATGGCCTCGTCGCCAGCCTGGCCCAAAAGGAGATCGCCGAATGAACGTCGTCAATCATGTCTTTCCCTCGCCCGAGCAGTTCCAGGAGTTCTTCGGCGGCCCTGAAGACGGGCCGTTCGTGATGGTCAACCTGCTGAAGTTCCGCGACAAGGCCGAGTACGAGGACGGCGCCGAGCCCGAACTGTCTGGCCGCGAAGCCTATAACCGCTACGGCGTCGAGGTGGCCAAGCTGGTCAAGGCGCTGGGCGGCCAGATCCGCTACAGCGGCCCGGTCACCGGCCTGATGATCGGCGAGGTCGAGGAGATGTGGGATGCGGTCGCTCTGGCCGAATACCCATCCTTGGCCGCCTTCCAGAAGATGGCTCTGTCTCCGGAAATGCACGCCATCGAGCACCACCGCAAGGCCGGCCTGGCCGGACAGTTGAACATCCGCACGAAGCCGGCTCCCGGCTTTTAGCGTTCCCGGTAAACCGTCCTAAAGCCGACGTGCGAGGCTCCGCCGTCGGGCGGTCCGGGCGTGCGGGCCGCCGGGCGGTATCGGAAGCAGTAGTCGTCGGCGCAGAGGAACGAACCGCCCTTGACCACGTGCTTGGGCGTGTTCGGCTCGTTGGGGTCGAGGGCGCGGATCTCGGGCGGGCCTCCGGCCTCGATGACGCTGGCGACCTCCAGGCCCGGCCTGAACCAGTCCTTGGTCCACTCCCAGACATTGCCGGCCATATCGACCAGGCCATAGCCGTTGGGCGGGAAACAGCCGACGGACGCGGCCTGGGCCTTGTAGCCGTCGGTCCCCAGGTCCAGGGCCGGGAACACGCCTTGCCAGGTGTTGGCGCGGGGGCGTCGAGCATCCTGCGGCTGGTCGCCCCAGACGTAGCGCTTGCCCACCAGGCCGCCCCGCGCGGCGTATTCCCATTCGGCCTCGGTCGGCAGGTCGCGGCCCAGCCATCGGGCGTAGGCCATGGCGTCCTCCCAGGCGATGTGGACCACCGGCCAGGCTTCGCGGCCCCTGATCGTCGAGCGCGGTCCCTCCGGATGCCGCCAGTCCGCGCCGGGGATCACCCGCCACCATTGCGCGGGATCGTCCGACCTCGCCCCCTTCGCCCCCACGAAGACGAGCGAGGCCGGACGCCGCTGCGCCGCCGACAGTTGCGCGTAGCGCGCGGGATCGAGCGGTCGTTCGGCCAGGGTGCGGTAGCCCGTGGCGTCCACGAACCGCGCGAAGGCGGCGTTGGTCACTTCCGTGCGGTCGATCCAGAACGGCGCGACCTTCACTGTCTGTGGAGGCCCCTCTTCCGGCCGCATCGGCGCCGCGCCCATGGCGAAGTCGCCGCCCACGATCCGGACCATGCCGGCCGTCCGGTGCGCGGGATCGGCGATGGGCAGGCCCGTCAGGCACGCCTTCGGCGCCGGCTTGCCGCAGCCCGCCAGCGCCAAGAGCAGGAGGAAAGGAACCGCCCTCAATTGTCCCAATAGACGTACTCGTCGCTCGCCTTGGCCTTCTGGCCGCCCGGATGGTCGATATAGAAGGCGCCGGAGATTAGCGAGGGCCAGGCGGGCTTGACCATCTGGCTATCCAGTTGCGCCAGCGTCGCCTGCATCTCCTTGAGCTTGTCCGGCCGGGTCCTGGACAAGTCGTGGCGCTCGGTCGGGTCGGTGTTCAGGTCGAACAGCCAGACCTTGTTCGGCTCCTGAGCGACCTGCAGTTTCCAGCCGCCCGCCATCACCGTCTTGTAGCGACCCGAGCGCCAGTACATGGCTTTGTGCGGGTCGCCCGCGGCCTTGCCCTGCACGAAGGGGACAAGGTCGACGCCGTCGATCGTCCGGTCCTTGGGCGGGGTCGCGCCAGCCGCGCCGGCGGCGGTGGCGAAGATGTCCACGTGACCCACGGGGCTGCGATAGACCGCGCCCGCAGGCAGTTGCCCCGGCCAGCGCAGCAGGAACGGCACGTGGATGCCCCCCTCGAAGAAGGTCGCTTTCCAGCCGCGATACGGCCGGTTGATGTCGGGAAGGCCGATATAGTTGGCGCCGCCGTTGTCGGAGGTGAAGATCACCAGGGTGTTGTCGTCCAGGCCCTTGTCCTTCAGCGCCTGCAGCACCCGGCCGATGTTGCGGTCCAGGTTGCGGACCATGGCGCCGTAGACGCGCAGGCGATGATCCTTGATCTGCGGCAGGGCGTCGTAGTCGGCCTTGGGCGCCTGCAGCGGCGTGTGGACGGCGTTGTAGGCCAGGTACATGAAGAACGGCCGGCTCCTGTTGGCGTCGATCGACTTGATCGCCTCGTCCGTCAGGTAGTCGGTCATGTAGGTCGACGGGTGGAACATCTTCGAACCGTTGTACTGCACGGCGAACGGCAGAGCGCCCCACAGGAACTTGTCGATCGGATCCCAATCCTGCCGCGATTCCTCGACCGACGGGTCGCCGACCGGCGCGAACAGCGAGGCGCCGGCCATGAAGCCCAGGCTCTCGTCGAAGCCCTGGTCCTCGGGCCGCGAGCCCTTGACCCCGCCCAGGTGCCACTTGCCCAGGTGAACGGTGTGATAGCCGCGGGTCTTCAGGGCCTCGGCGATGGTGATCTCGGTGGAGGGCACGGCCTCGGTGTTGTCGTCCTTCGGCGTGTTCTTCACCTCGTCCTTGTTGAAGTGCGAGGGGTGCAACGGGTCGCCCGCGTGACCGCCGACGACGCGCGAGAAGGCCACGGGCGTAGGCGTGAACTCAAAGCCGAAGCGGGTGGCGTAGCGGCCGGTCATGATCGCCGCGCGCGACGGGGCGCAAGTGGCGTTGCCGCTGTAGCCGTTGGCGAAGGTGACCCCCTGGTGGGCGATCGAGTCGATGGCCGGGGTCGGCACGGCCCCGTTCGCGACACCGCCGCCGTTCAGGGTGACGTCGTTGTAGCCAAGGTCGTCGGCCAGGATGAACACCACGTTCGGCGGCCGCTGCCCGCCCTGAGTCATGCCCGGCGTCGCGACCGGGCCTCGCGCCCAGGTCACCGCGTGATTGGCCTCGATCTTCGGCTGCTTGGCGCGCGCGATCATGATGATCAGGTCGAAGCGGAAATGCCAGGCCGCCACGCCGGCCGCGACCAGCACCACGACGATCCCCGTGAACAGCTTCCAGGCCTTCATGCGCGCCTCCCTCTTATTCGTTCGCCGGAGCATATATTGACATTCATCGTGCCGCTAGATGTCATGCATCCGACAGTTGGGAGGCTGTCGCCATGTCTCTGCGCACCCACATCATGCGAAGCGTGACCACCGTCCTGACCAGCCCGGCCCGCCGCCGGATGGCCCGCGATCTGGCCGCCGTTTCCGCCCGCCTGCGCGGCGAGCGCCCGACCGTCCGCTATTTCCACCAGGCCGACGATCCCTATTCGCACCTGGCCGTGCAGATGCTGCCGCGCCTGCGCGCCCGCTATGGCGTGGAGATCGATCCCTATCTGGTCCCGCCGCCCGAGGACTCGGCCGCGCCAGACCGCGAGCGCCTGCGCGCCTACGGCCTGCGCGACGCCGCCCGCCTGGCGCGGGCCAGGGGCATCGGCTTCCCCGCCGACGCCCAACTGCCTTCGGCCGAGGATGTGCGCCGGCTGCAGGTGGTGCTGGCCGACGCGATCGAGCGCGAGCGGTTCGAGGATACGGCCCCGGCGGCCGGCGCGGCCCTGTGGTCGGGTGACACCAAGACTCTGGCCGGCATGGCCGCCTGGGCCAGCGGCCAGGACACGGACCTCTGCGACGACCTCCTGGCCTTCAGCCAGCGGCGCCGCGCGCAGTTGGGCCACTATCTGGGCGGCATGTTCCATTTCGAGGGCGAATGGTTCTGGGGTGTCGATCGCCTGGGCTGCCTGGAGGCCCGCCTCGCGGCGCGCGGCCTGGACCGCGAGCCCGGAACCCCGCGGCTGGCCCCGGCCCTGGAGCCTACCCTGCTGGCGGCGCCCGGCGCGTCCACGGCGACGATCGAGGCCTGGTTCTCATTCCGCAGCCCCTATTCCTGGCTGGTCCTGCCGCGCATCCGCCAACTGGCCCGAGCCCATGGCGCGAAGCTGCAACTGCGGCCCATCCTGCCGATGGTCATGCGCGGCCTGGCCGTACCGCGCGTCAAGACCCTCTACATCGCCCTGGATTGCAAGCGCGAGGCCGAGCGCCTGGGCCTGCCGTTCGGCAAGATCGTCGATCCGGTCGGGGCCGGGGCCGAGCGGGCGCTGGCGGTGCTGCACCACGCGATCGACCTTGGCCTGGGTGAGGAATTCGCCGGGTCGGGCCTGAAGGCCGCCTTCGCCGACGGCCTGGCCCTGGCCGAGGATGGCGGCCTCTACGCCGCCGCCCGTCGCGCCGGCCTGAACGACGCCCAGATCGCGACCGCCCTGGCCGACGACAGCTGGCGCGATCGGGTCGAGACCAACCGCGCCGCCCTGCTGGAGGCCGGCCTGTGGGGCGCGCCGACCTTCCGGGTTAGTGGCCACGAGGCGCACTGGGGTCAGGACCGGCTGTGGATGCTGGAGGACGACCTCCGCGCGGCGACGGCGCCGACGAAGGCTTATGCGCCGAACGGAGTGTCCGGATAGACCGACGAGCTCTTCGCGGCCTCGTCCAGTTCGGCGCGGCCGCGGATCTCAGGCGCTCCAGGCGGCGGCGACGCTGGCGGAGTCGGTCAGGATCGCGGTGTTCAGGTCCAGCATCTTCAGCGCCCCCGCGTGCAGGTCGGGCTCGTAGGCCGCGCAGGCGTCGGCGGCGATGAACACGTGGTAGTCATGGTTGAAGGCGTCCTTGGCGGTGTCGGCGACACAGCATTCGGTGGTCAGGCCGGCGATCACCAGGGTGTCGACCTCCAGGGCCTTCAGCCGCGCGTCGATGTCGGTGTCCCAGAACGGGCTGTACCGAGTCTTGCGAAGGACAAGTTCGCCGGGCCGGGGCAGAGGTCCGACGAAGGCGCTGCCCGGCGCGCCGGCGCGGCAGAGCGCCGGGCTGGCCTCGGGATCATTGCCGCGCCGACGCATCCGCTCGTCCCAAACGTCGGAGTCGGTTTCCGGCGTCGTGAACAGGCCGGCGAACACCACCGGGACGTCCGCCGCCCGCGCCGCATCGGCCAGGCGCTCGGCCGCCGCCAGGGCCGCCGGCACGGTCGAGAGGTCCAGCCCCCACTGACCGCTCAGTCCGTCGGGCGAGGCGAAGTCGGCCTGCATGTCGACGATCAGCAGCGCCGTGCGTCCGGGCGCGATCCAATGCTCGAGGTTCATGAGAACGCCGTCCGCAGTCGTGGCAGGATTTCGGAGCCGAACATGGCCAGCCCTTCCACATAGTCGGGGAAGATCAGCATAAGCCCGTCCAGTTCGCACTCGGTCATGAAGCCTTCGACCTGCTCGCGACAGGTGGCGGGCGAGCCGATCATGGTCTCGGTCATGAACGCGCCCTGCTTGTGGGCCGCCGCCTGCAGCTTGTCGGCCGGCACGCCCCAACTGGCCAGCATGGAGAGGATCGCGCCCATGTCCGCGCCCTCGGCGTAGCGCCGGACCAGAGCCTGCGCGCCCGCATCGCTCTCGGCGTGGATGATCGTGCACATGGCGTAGGTGCGTACCGTCTTGCCCAACTCGGCGGCCAGCGCCTTGGCCCGGCGCGAGGCGTCGCGGTGCTCGGCGCGCGAGCGGCCGCCGATGAAACAGGCGTCGGCGTGGCGCACGGAAAACTGGAAGCCGCGATCGGACATGCCCGCGCAGATCAACTGCGGACGCGGTTTCGACAGGGGTTTGGGCTTGGACTGACAGTCCCGCATCGTGAAGTACTTGCCGGCGAAGTCGACGCTGTCCTCGGCCCACAGGCGCTTGACGATGGTCGTCCATTCCTCGGCCAGGGCGTAGCGGTCGTCGTGGGACAGCGAATCGTCCCAGGCGCTCATCTGGTCGAACTCGGCCTTGTAGGCCCCGGCGACGATGTTCAAGCCCGCCCGGCCGCCGCTGATGTGATCCAGGGTGGCGATCATCTTGGCGGCCACCGCCGGGTTTTGCAGCAGCGGGTGCACCGTGGCCCAGATGCGCACGTTCGTCGTCGCCTCGGCGATGGCGGCCATCAGAGTCACCGACTCCAGCGAGGTCCCCCAGTGGTCGGTCTCGCCGCCGAAGCCGCGGAACTTGCCCATCGACATCACGAAATCCAGCCTCGCCTGGTCGGCGGCCACGGCGGCGGCGCGGTTCTGGGCATAGAGACCGTCCAGGACGGGCGTGGCGCCGGAGACGATCCAGCCGCCATTGGCCACCGGCAGGAAGACGCCAAAATCCTTGTGCTGCGAGGCGCGCTGGAACATGCGGCCGATCTTCACGCGCTTCGCCGCCCCGAACAACCGCACTTGACGCTGCGTCCGCCGACGCCATCTGCACCCTACTTACCCGCGCCAGGACCGCGCACCGGAAAACAAAGGTCTTGGGCGAATGACCACGTGGGACTATCCATTCCCCCAAATGCTCACCCAGACCGATGGCGTTTCCGCCGTCCCTCCCACCGAAAGCGCGGCTGAACGCGCCCGCAACCGCCGCCGCAAGCCGGTTCGGCGGCTGCGCTTCGCCCTGGCCGTGTTCGCCATCGGCGTCGCCGTCGCCGTGATCGCCCAGGCGTCGTGGAACAGCTTCGTCTCCAACAAGCTGCAGACCCAGACCGCCGCCTCGCCCCTGGTGCTGGACAAGCCGCGCTTTACCGGCGTGCTCAAGGACGGCCGTCCGTTCCTGATCACCGCGGAGAGCGCCGAGCGCGACCCCAAGGACGAGAACCTGGTCCGCCTGGTCTCGCCCGTCCTCGTGCGCGGCTACGGCCAGCCCAATCCCAGCCAGGCGACGGCCAAGACCGGCCTCTATCGCGAGACCGAGAACACCCTGCTGCTGACCGACGAGGTCAAGATCACCAGCGCCGAGGGCTATGACTTCGACGCCCCGCGCGCCCTGATCAACATGAAGACGGGCGAGGTCAGCGGCGACGCCGGCATCGCTGGCAGCGGACCCAAGGGCAGTACGCAGGCCAACGCCTACAACGTCACCGACAAGGGCGACCGCGTGGTGCTGAAGGGCCGCGTCCATACCCGGCTGGAGCGTCAGCGCTGACGTGGCCGCCGCCAAACGCGTCTGCTTTCTCTATATCGCGCAACACCATCAGGTCTGGCACAGCCTGTCGGTGGCCGTCGCCATGGCCAGACGCTGGCCGGCCATCAAGGTCGAGATCGCCACGACCACGCCCGAACTGCTGGACTACGTCTCCGGCCTGCTCGCCGAGCTGGGCGGCGCCGCGATCGAGCTCGTCCTGCTGCCGCCGGCCTGGTTGCGCCGCTTCGGCGGCGGCGGCGCGCCGCCCAAGGCGCTGATGCTGATCGCCAACGCCCGACGGCTGGCGCGCTACGACGCGGTGATCACTCCCGAACGCACCACCGCCCTGCTTCGCCGGCTGGGCGTGCGCCACCCGCTGCTGGTCTACACCCAGCACGGCGCCGGCGACCGGGAAGGCCCGTTCGAGCCGCGCCTGAAGGTCTTCGACCTGGTCATGGCCGCCGGCCGCAAGCAACGCGACCGCATGCTGCAGGAAGGCTGGGTCACCGAAGAGACCTGCGTCATGGTCGGCTACCCCAAGTTCGACCTGGTCGACGACCTGCCCCAGCGCGCGGGGCCGCGATTCGACCATCCCGGTCCGGTGGTGCTGTACAATCCGCACTTCCACGCCACGCTGGGCTCCTGGCCCAAGTGGGGCGGAAAGGTGCTGGAGTTCTTCGCGGCCAACGACCGCTACAACCTGATCTTCGCCCCGCACATCCGCCTGTTCGAGACCGCCTCGACCGAGGAGCGCGCCGCGTTCAAGACCTTCGCCGAGCATCCGCGCATCCATGTCGACCTGGGCGGCCCGGCGGCGGCGGACATGACCTACACCAAGGCGGCCGACCTCTATCTGGGCGACGTCTCCAGTCAGGTCTACGAGTTCCTGCGCACGCCCAAGCCGTGCCTGTTCCTCAATTCCAGCCAAGCAACCTGGTGCGGCGATCCCAGCTTCCATCACTGGCTGTACGGGCCAGTGCTGGAGAACATCGAACGGCTGGGCGAGGCGCTCGACGAGGCCTTCGCCACCCACGAAAACTATCGCGAGGCCCAGGTCTGGGGCATCGAGGAGACGTTCGACATCACGAACATTCCGGCCTCGGTCCGGGCCGCGCGCGCCATCGTCGACAAGCTGGAGCGCGTGGGATGACCGACGCGCCTCCCGCCGCCCCGAACCCGCTGAAGCATGTCCTGCGCAACGCCGGTCAACTGCTGAGCGGTCGGATCGTCAACGCCGTGGTCGGCCTGGCCTATATCGCCCTCACCGCCCGGAGCCTGGGCAAGGAGGCGATGGGCGTGGTCGTGCTGATCAACGCCTTCGCGCAGTTCCTGGGCGAGGTGGCGCACTTCCAGTCCTGGCAGACCCTGATCACCTACGGCACGGCGCCGGCCTTGGAGAACGATCGGCCCAAGTTCCACCAGGTGTTGCGCCTGTCGCTGCTGCTGGACCTGGTGAGCGGCGTGCTGGGCGTCGCCCTGGGCGTGCTGGGCTCGTGGTTGTTCTGGCGCGAGCTGAACTGGCCGGCGGGCATGAGCGGCTATGGCGCGCTGTACGCCCTGTCGATCGGGGTGATGACCTCGGCCACGGGCGTCGGGCTGCTGCGCCTGTTCGATCGATTCCGCTACCTGGCGGGCCAACAGGCGGTGAGTTCGTTCGTGCGGATGATCGGCTGCGGGATCTGCGCCCTGGCCGGCGCGGAGATCCAGTGGTTCCTGGCGGCCTGGGCGGCCGGCACCTTCGTGTCGTTCTTCTATATCGCCGCCATCGCGGCCTGGGATCTGAACAAGCGCGGCCTGCTGAAGGGCTTCACGCTGAGGGGCCCGACCAGCCGCGGCCTGCCGGGCGTCTGGCGCTTCGCCATGGCCACCAACTTCTCCAGCACGATCGATGTCGGCTTCACCCACGTGCTGACCCTGGTGGTCGGCGCCATGCTGGGCCCGGTCCAGGCGGCCTACTGGCGGATCGGCAAGCAGGTGGCCGACGGCATGGCCAAGCCGGCCCGCCTGATGGTGCCGGCCCTCTATCCCGAGCTGGCCAAGATGCGCGCCACCGGCGGGCGGCAGGCCATGACCAAGCTGGCCCTGCAGATCGGCCTGATCGGCGGCGGCGCGGCCGCCGCGCTGCTGCTGGTCAGCCTGCTGGCCGGCCGCTGGATCCTGGAGATCGTGATGGGCAAGGCGTTTGGCCCGGCCGCCGGGGTCATGAACTGGCAGGTGGCCGCGGCGGCTGTCGCCATCCTGTCCCTGCCGCTGGAGCCGATGCTGGTGTCCATGCGCGCCGCCGGCGCGGCCTTGGCCGTACGCCTCGTGGTCGTTATCGCCTATCTGGCGGCCCTCGGACCGCTGATCAAAACCTTCGGCCTGACCGGCGCGGGCGCCGCTCTGGTTGCGTCCGCTTTGGCGATGGCCGTGGGCATGTATTTCATGGCGCGTCACAGGCTCGCCCGACTCGCCGCGGAGGAAGGCTCCGCGCGCACCGACAAAGACGATGAAAGACTATCTTATGATCACCCCCACGGCGTCTGAGCGTACCGTCCGGTTCGCCGACTTCCCGACCCTGACCCAGGCCCTCGATTTCGCCGCGACCGGCGAGACCGGGGTCAACCTGTATTCGCTGCGCGGCGAACTGGTCGAGGCGATCCCCTACGCCAAGCTGCGCGAGGACGCGCTCGTCCTGGCCCGTCGCCTGCTGGCCACGGGCGCCAAGGTCGGCGACAGCGTGGCCCTTCTGGCCGAGACCGACGCCGACTTCGTGCGCGCCTTCTTCGCCTGCCAGTACGCGGGTCTGTTGCCCGCGCCGATGGCCCTGCCGACCCCGCTGGGCGGTCGCGAGGCCTATATCGAGCAGATCAAGAACCTGGCCCAGTCGGCCAAGGCCAAGATCCTGATCGGTCCGAAAGGCCTGAAGGACTGGGTGGCCGAGATCGGCGAACGCGCGGGCCTGGAGTTCGCCGGCGTCCTGGCCGACCTGCCGGAAGACGGCGGCGCGGCGCTGCCGACCATCACCCCGGAAGATCCCTGTTACCTGCAGTTCTCATCGGGCAGCACCCGCACGCCGACGGGCGTCCTGGTCCGTCACAAGGCCCTGATGGCCAACTGCGTGGCGATCACCCGCGACGGCCTGCAGGTGACGGCGTCCGACCGCGCGATCTCGTGGCTGCCGCTCTATCACGACATGGGCCTGATCGGCTTCCTGCTCAGCCCGCTCAGCTGCCAGATGTCGGTCGACCTGCTGCCCACCGGCGCGTTCGTGCGCCGTCCGCTGCTGTGGATCGACCTGATCGGCCGCAACAAGGCGACGATCGCCTACAGCCCGACCTTCGGCTACGAGCTGTGCGCGCGCCGCGTGCAGGGCCAGCCGCTGGACGCCTACGACCTCAGCCACTGGCGCAGCGCCGGCCTGGGCGGCGACATGATCCGCATGCCGCCGCTGAAGGCCTTCGTCGAAGCGTTCGGCCCGGCCGGCTTCTCGGACAAGGCGTTCGTGGCCAGCTATGGCATGGCCGAGGCGACCCTGGCCCTGTCGATGGCCCCGCTGGGCAAGGGCCTGCGCGCCGAGACCCTGGATGTCGAACGCCTGGAACGTGACAACCTGGCCGTAGACGCCCCGGAAGGCTCGGACCGCGCCCGCGACTTCGCCCGCTGCGGTCCCGCCCTGCCCGATCACTTCCTGGACGTCCGCGACGAGACCGGCGCCGTCCTGCCCGAGCGCGGCGTCGGCCGCATCTTCGCCAAGGGCCCCTCGGTGATGAGCGGCTACTTCGCCAATCCGGAAGAGACCGCCCGCGTGCTGTCGGCCGACGGCTGGCTGGACACCGGCGACATCGGCTTCAAGATCGAGGGCGAGATCGTCATCACCGGCCGCGCCAAGGACCTGATCATCCTCAACGGTCGCAACATCTGGCCGCAAGACCTTGAATGGACGGCGGATCACGAGATCGACGGCCTGCGCAGCGGCGACGTCTGCGCCTTTTCGATCCCCGCCGAGCCGGAAGACCAGATCGTGGTGCTGGTCCAGGCGCGCGGCGGCGACGCCGACACCCGCGCCGCCCTGGTCGAGCAGGTGTCCACCCTGCTGCGCACCCGTCACGGCGTCGAGGCCAAGGTCAAGCTGGTCGGCGCCCACGCCCTGCCCCAGACCTCTTCGGGCAAGCTGAGCCGCTCGAAGGCCAAGACCGCGTACCTGGCCGGCGCTTACGGTGACTAGATCCGTCGTCGCGGTCACCGGCGCCACGGGCTTCCTGGGCCGTCATCTGGTCCGCGCCCTGGCCCAGGACGGCTGGACGCCGCGCGTCCTCGTCCGCCGCGACCCGGTCCACCCGCTGTGGCGCGATCTCGAGGTCGAGGTCGTCGTCGGCGATCTGAAGACCCCCGGGGCCTTGGACCGCCTGTGCCAGGGCGCCGAGGTGGTGATCCACGTCGCCGGCCTGATCAAGGCCGCCTCGCTGGACGGCTTCAACGTCGTCAATCGCGACGGAGCCCGCGCCGCCGCCCAGGCCGCGCGAACGGCCGGCGCGCGGTTCATCCTGGTGTCCAGCCTCGCCGCGCGCGAACCGCGGCTCTCGAGCTACGGCGCCAGCAAGCGCGCGGGCGAGGACGCGGTGCGCGAAGCCAGCCCCAGCGCCCTCATCGTGCGCCCGCCGGCCATCTATGGTCCGGGCGACACGGAGACCCTGGCTCTGTTCGAACTGGCGGCCAAGAGCCCGGTCCTGCCGGTGCTGTCGCCGGACTCGCGGATCGCCATGATCCACGTCCAGGACGCCGCCGCCCAGCTCGTCGCCTTCTGCCGTGGGCCGGTTTCGGGCCTTGCGGAGCTCTCCGATGTGCGGCGCGATGGTTACACTTGGTCAGAAATCATGACCGCCGCCGGCCAAGTGATGAACCGCGCCCCCCGGCTGGTCAGGTTGCCCGATAACGCGCTACTGCTGGCTGGAATCCTAGCGGATGCTTGGTCTTTCGCCTCAAACAACCCCTCGGTGTTCGGTTTAGGCAAAGCCAGGGAGTTGCTTCACAACGATTGGTCCCTATCTAGCGCTCCGATGGCGGAGGGAGTACCCAGCGTATTCGGCCTGATCGACGGCTTCTTGCACACCGTCGATTGGTATCGAGAACAGGGGTGGTTACCCAAAAACGTCGCCGCCTAGTTCAAATATGGCGGAAATCTGACAGACTCGCCGTTACAGTAGTGTCACGGGTGGGGCTCCCGGAGGTTTAGTTTAGAATGGAAACGGTTACGGATCTCAGCTTGCGCGAGATCGGGGTGGCGGCGAGCAAGGTTCTGGGACGACCCGTAGAGGTTCGTGCAGAGTCGCATATCGGTCGCGATCTCGCCGTGGACTCCCTGGCCCTGATGAACATCATCATGGAGCTCGAAGACACCTTCGACATCTCCATTCCTCTCGATCGCCTGGCCTCTGTCGAGACCGCCGGCGACCTTTCCAAACTGATCAATGATCTCCGGACTAGGGCTTAACTAATGGGGCTATTCGATAAGCACCTGGCCTATCGCGATGCGTACAAGGCCATCCAGAGCGCCGGCGCCGACCCGTTCAAGGTTCGCTTCGACGCCGTGACCTCGCCGACCGAAGGCGTCGTCGAAGGCCGCCCGACCATCCTGCTGGGCACCAACAACTATCTGGGCCTGACCTTCGACGAAGAGGCCATCGCCGCCTCGGTCAAGGCCGTCCAGGAGCGCGGCACCGGCACCACCGGCTCGCGCATCGCCAACGGTTCGTTCGAGGCGCACGTCGAGCTCGAGCAGGAACTGGCCAAGTTCTACGGCCGCAAGCACGCCATGGTCTTCACGACCGGCTACCAGGCCAATCTGGGCGTGCTGTCGACACTGGTCGGCCGCGGCGACCACCTGATCCTCGACGCCGACAGCCACGCCTCGATCTACGACGGCTCGCGTCTGGGCCACGCAGAGGTCATCCGCTTCCGCCACAACGACCCCGAAGACCTGGCCAAGCGCCTGCGTCGTCTGGGCGATGCGCCGGGCGAGCGCCTGATCGTGGTCGAGGGCGTCTATTCGATGATCGGCGACGTCGCGCCGCTGAAGGAAATCGCCGCCGTGAAGCGCGAGCTGGGCGGCTACCTGCTGGTCGACGAAGCCCACTCGATGGGCGTGCTGGGCGCCACGGGCCGCGGCCTGGCCGAGGCGGCCGGCGTGGAAGACGATGTCGACTTCATCGTCGGCACCTTCTCCAAGAGCCTGGGCGCCATCGGCGGCTTCTGCGTCTCGGACATGGACGACTTCGACGTCATGCGCGTCGTCTGCCGTCCGTACATGTTCACCGCCTCGCTGCCGCCGGCCGTGGTCGCCTCGACCATCACCGCCCTGCGCCGCATGATCGAGCAGCCCGAGCTGCGCGACCGCCTGAACCGCAACGCCAAGCGTCTTTACGACGGCCTGACCGCCATGGGCTTCCACACCGGCCCGACGGCCAGCCCGGTGGTCGCCACGACCATCCCGGACCAGGAACGCGCCATCGCCATGTGGAACGGCCTGCTGCAGGCCGGCGTCTACCTGAACCTGGCCTTGCCGCCCGCCACGCCGGACAGCCGTCCGCTGCTGCGCGCCAGCGTCAGCGCCGCCCACACCGACGAGCAGATCGACGCCGTCCTGGGCGCCTTCGCAGAAATCGGCGCGGCCCTGGGCGTCATCGAGCCCCTCAAGCGCGCCCGCGCCTAGGGGTTTTGCCTCTCTGGAAATCCTAACGCCCGGACCTAACGGTCCGGGCGTTTTCGTTTGGTCGTCAACGCGGCCTCCCAAAAATCCGATCTCCCCGCGAATGCCGGGGCCCAGATTCATCCTGAGAGATCGGGGCTGGCGCACCGTCACACGGCGCCATTGCTATGAGCGCTCTGGATTCGATCTGGACCCCGGCATTCGCCGGGGAGATCGGAGATAGGTTGGCTCGGATGAGGGCCTAGCTTGCCCGGCGACGGCTCTTCCAGACCTTCAGCAGCACGCCAGGCGCGGCCAGGATGGGGTGGCGCTCGCGCCAGGGCGTGACCTCGATGGGCACGCCGGTGTGACGCTCGATCTTCCAGGCGGCGTAGCGCGCCGCGCCCTGGAAGGTGAAGGACGCTTTCATCAGCCGCGCGGCGTTCAGCGGCTTGCCCAACAGCTTGCGCGGCCGCCACTCGCGGCGCACGCGGGCGCGCTCGGCCTCTTCCATCGCCCGGCCCTCGTCGCGCCAGACGGCTTCCATGACGTGGTCGTAGCGCTGCGGGTCGAAGCTCAGGATCGAGACCTCGCGGCCGGCCTTCTCGACCCGCAGTTCGGCCTTGTAGGTCTCGCGGAACAGAGCGGCCCACAGGTCGTGCGGCGTCCCTTCGACCGGCCCCAGAGCGCGGGCGTAGCGCGCGGCCGTACGGCAAGCGTCGGTCACCGCGTCGATCACCGTCTCGCGCGCGCCTTCGGCCGCCCAGATCAGAGCGCAGGGCTGCACGAAACGGGCCCAGATGGTGGTGTCATGGTCCGCGCCGCCAGCGGCCTTGCGGAATTGGCCCAGGGTCATCGAGGCGACCTTGGCCCGCAGCATCCGCCCCTCGTGCTCAAACTCGTGATAGCTGACGTCAGGCCACAGGATACGGGTGAAGAAGCCGCGCCAGCCGGCCGGCGGCCGCTCGGTCAGGACGTAGTAGTCGAGCACGCCCGACAGGTCGCCCGTACGCAGGATCGAGCCGTAGAACAGCACCGCCTGGGCGCCCGGAAAGATCGTCGTCAGGCGCTCGGCGAAGGCGGTGATCGGCGCGGGGGTCGGCGTGGAGAGCTCGGCCGCGACGAGGTCGCGAAGGCTGCTCATCCGACGAGGAACCGCAAGGACGGCCCCAGACCGATGGTCAGGTCGCCGCCTTCATAGACCTCGCCGTCCAGCACGAAGGGCGCGCCGCCGGCCAGGCCGATCAGGCGCGGGTCGCGGCGGCGATAGCCCAGGCCTTCCAGGGCCGGTTCGGCCTTGCCGCTCAGCACCATCGGCAGGGCCTTCATGAGCCGTCGCGGCGGGGCGTCGACGTCCAGCAGCTTCAGCCCCTCGCGCGGCGCGCCGAAGGGCTTGAGGCCGAACGGCAGGCGCTTGAGGGCGGTGGCCACGATGGCGAAGCGCTCTTCGCCGGGCTGATCCTGACCGTCGATCGCCAGCCTGGCCGGCACGCCCTCGCGCCACTCGTCCTTGGCCCCGCCGAACAGCGCGCCCATGGTGGCGGACAGGATGGTCACGGCCACGGCCAGGTTATGGAAAAAGCCGACCTTGTGGGCCTTCTGGGCCAGGTTGGTGGCCTTGACCATGGCCCCGACGCCGAAGAAGAAGCCCTGCAGGCACGGCCGGCCATCGGCCCAGCTGACCCGCAGCGGCGGCCGCTCCTTGATGCGCGGATCGGCCTGGCGGGCGGCGACCAGGACTTCCTCCAGCCGCCAGTCGTTGGGGGCGCCCAGGTCGATGGCCAGGACGTTGGTCTTGCCCGACGGCAACACCGCCAGCAGCGGCAAATCCTCACCGAAGGTGTGCGGCAGCAGGCTGATGACGTCGCGCACCGTGCCGTCGCCGCCGTCGATGATCAGCAGGTCCAGGCCCTCGCGGGCGAAGTTCTCCAGTTCCGCTCTCAGGGCGTCACGGCCAAGGGGCTCGACCAGCCGCACGCCCTCGGGCGGCGGACCGGGCGGGTGCGCCCGGTTGCCGTGGCTCTTTGGATTGCGAACAACCCCGATGCGCGTCATTTCGACAGCCAAGACTGGATTGAGCCCTTCGGCGCGGCCAGACCCTGTAGAATCTGGACGGCGTGCACGATCAAGCACACCGCGGTCCAGATAGCCACAAGGGTGAAGCCGATGTCCGGCCGCCCCACCACGGCGCAGGCCGTCAGCAGGATCAGGTTGGGGTTCCGGCGCGCGGTGATCAGACGGAAGAAGCTGTCGAACGGCCGCCAAGCGTGCACCTCCAGCTTGAAGAGAGCCAGGAAGATCCCCTCCTCCACGCGCTGCAGCACATAGCCGGCGATGACCACGCCCAGGCTCAGGCCCGCGTACGGGATCTCCTGACCGATCGCGTAGACGCCGACGAACCAGGCCCACCACCAGAACGGCGGGTGCATCAGGTCGATGCCATGGTCGAAGACGTTGCCCCACTTGGACGAGGTCAGGGTCACGCGGGCCAACTTGCCGTCGACGGTGTCGAGGAAGGTCATGATCCAGGCGCAGACCAGGCCCCAGCCGAAATTGCCGGTCCAGAACAGGTACATGGCCGCCAGCACCAGCAGGAAGCCGATGCCGGTCACCTGGTTGGGGGTCATCTTGGCGATGGCGGCCCAGCGGGTGACGACCCGGGCCGGCGTGGGCCAGACGTACTTGGTGACGAGGTCGGTGACGCCCTTGTACGAGCCCTGGAACAGGCGCTTTTCGACGGCGCGCACGGTTTGCGGCGTCAGGCGCTCCAGCACCGGCGGCTCGCGCTTGCGCAGGGCGCTGTTGTAGGCCGAACCCAGTTCCAGTGCGGTCAAGCGCGTCAGGCGCGGATCCAGGCCGGTGGGGTCCTGCCCGGCCGCCAACGCCTCGGTGGCGGCATAGCCCAGCTCGGCCGGGGCGTGGACGGCGACGGCGCGACCGGAGTCGTCGACCAGCACCGCGCCCTCGCGGCCCGCCAGCGCCTTGATCAGCGACTCGTCGAACACCCAGCCGGCGTCGACCGCCACCACGGCGTTCGACAGGTCGACGGCCGGGGTCTCGACCAGACCCAGGCGACGATAGATGCGCGACAGACGCTCGCGCGAGGTCATGCCCCAGATGCGCGCGCCGCTCTCGCCAACGCTCAGAGCCCGAGGTCCCGCAGGCGCGAGGTTTTGGATTTCACCACTCAAAGACAGATATACCCCTTGAAACTCAAGCCGATTGATAAGCAGCTTCGGCTGCTTCGACCAGAACGACCCGAACCGTCTTGCCCAAATATCGCATCGCTCACCTCTCCGACCCCCACCTGCCGCCGCCGCGAGGCGCGTTCGGGTGGAAGGACGTCTTCACCAAGCGGCTGCTGAGCCGCATCGCCTGGCGAAAGAAGCGCAAGGTCCACCGGCCCGAAGTGCTGGCGGCCCTCGTGGCCGACGTGAAGGCCGCCGGCCCCGATCATGTGGTGATCAGCGGCGATCTCACCAACTTTGCTTCGCATACGGAGATCGCGGCGGCGACGAAGTGGTTGGAATCCCTGGGACCAGCCAGCGACTGCACCGTCAGCCCCGGCAATCACGACGCCCTCTCCGACAAAGGCAGGGCCGGCGCGGGCGGCGGCGAACGCTTCGCGCCCTGGACGCCGTGGCTGGGCGACGCGGGTGAGGTTCAATTCCCGCAGGTCCGCGTGCGCGGCCCTGTCGCGATCTTCAACCTGTGCTCGGCCGTGCCGACCGCGCCGCATCTGGCCACCGGCCGCCTGGGCGAAGATCAGCTTCAGCGGCTGGACCTGGCCCTGGCCGATCCGGCCTACAAGGATCTCTTCCGCCTCGTCGTCCTGCACCACCCGCCGCACAAGGGCGCGGTGTCGAAGCGCAAATCGCTGGACGATCAGGAGGCCCTGCGCGCGCTACTGGCCAAGCATGGCGCCGACCTCGTCCTGCACGGCCATGCCCACGAGACGATCATCGGATCGGTGCCAGGCCCCAAAGGCTCGGCCATCCCGGTTCTGGGCGTGCCCTCGGCCTCATCGGGACCGGGCGGCCATTCGCCAGCCCGCTGGCATGTGATCGAGGTCGAGCCCAAGCTGGACGGCGGCCACAGCGCTCGTGTCGTCGTGCGGGGCGTCGAAGCCGCTCGTGAAGGTCTGTCGGAACTCGGCCGCTACAATCTGGCCGACATAGGCTAGCGCGGGTAACGCACCTTGACCCGGATGGTGGTCTCGCCCCGCTTCACGCCGAACCGCACCGAGTCGAACGATGGGAACGCGAACCTGGTCGGCGCATCGTTCGAGTAGCCGTAGCCTTCCAGCGGCATGCCCTGCGGGCTGCGGTCCAGTTCCTTGTTGGCGTTGGCGTCGTGATAGACCTCCACCGCATAGGCGTCGCTGGGCGACGGCAGCCAGAAGCAGGCCTGGCTCATCGGGGCCGAGGTCCTGACCCGCGCCCGCTCCACCTTGCCGCGCGGGGCCAGGAAGCGGCTCGGATCGCCCGGATAGACCGTGATCACCACCTCGCCGGCGTTCGAGCGCAGCGCCCCGACCTGGACATTCAGGCGCGTGGCGCTCTTGCGGCCGACGCACTCCTTGTCTGTCAGGGGCCGGGCTACGCCTTCGGCCCAGGCGATCCCGACCGTCGCGGACGTCAACAACATCGCGCCGACGAGAACGGAACATGCTTTCATCTAAAACGCCGCATCCCTATTGTTATTCACGGGCGACATCAGCCTGAAGTTCCGGCTTTCTCATGACCAATCCCACAGCTCTGGCGTTCGGCTATCCCGGCTCCAAGATCGCGGAGACCGATCACTGGCTGATTCTGGTCCGTCCGAAGCAACCGACATTTGGGTCTTTGGTCCTGGTGTGCAAGGAAACGGTCCGGGCGTTCTCCGAGGTGAGTCCCGCCGCCTTCGCCGACCTGCAAGTCGCCGTGGCCGGCATTGAGCGCCTTCTGAAGGCGCAAGTCGACTACGAGAAGATCAACTACCTGATGCTGATGATGGTCGACAAGGACGTCCACTTCCACGTGCTGCCCCGCTACGAGGGCGCGCGCGCGTATGAGGGACAGAGCTTCCCCGACGCCGGCTGGCCCGCCGCCCCGGATCTTGGAACCGCCGTGGCGCTTTCGAGCGAGGGCGTCGAGCGCCTGGCGCAACGCTTCGCCGAGGCTTGGGTCCAAGCGTGAGCGCCAAGGCATTGAGCATCGGCCCCTTGAGGCTGATCGACCGTTACCTGCTGCGCCTGCTGTTCTGGCCGCTGGTCGGCTGCCTGGGCGTCACGGTCGTGGCCCTGCTGCTGGAGCGCGTCCTGCGCCTGCTGGACTCGCTGTCCCAGAGCAGCGCTCGCTTCGGCTATGTCGCCCAGCTGGCCGCCAACCTGGTGCCGCACTATCTCGGCCTGGCCCTGCCGGTCGCGTTCTTCGTGGCCCTGTTCATCGTCATCACCAAGCTGTCGGACGGCTCGGAGATCGACGCCCTGCTGGCCAGCGGCCAGTCGCTGGAGCGCATCGCCGCGCCGTTCCTGGCCGTTGGCCTGTTCCTCAGCGTCTTCAGCCTGATCGTGTTCGGCTACATGCAGCCCTACAGCCGCTACGCTTACCGCGCGGTGATGCACGCGGCGATCAACGCCGGCTGGAACGGACGCCTGGCGGGCGGGGCCTTCATCGACGACAAGGGCTCGCTGATGACCGCCGACAGCGCCGACGTCGCCGGCCAGCGCCTGACGCGGGTCTTCATCCGCCGCCTGGACGCGCGCGGTCAGGAAGAGATCATTACCGCCGCCCAGGCCGACCTGAAGATGGATCCGGGCGGCAAGACCATCACCATGGACCTGAAGGACGGCCGCCGTATCGCGCGTGACTCCGCTGGCGACTACCGCAACCTGGCTTTCAGCAGCCTGACCACCCAGACCCCCTTGAGCGCCGCGGCGGTGCTGCTGCGGGCGCGCGGCGGCGACGAGCGCGAACTGACCCTGGGCGAGCTCTACCGACAGTCCAAACTGCCCAATCCGATCGTTCCCAAGGCCACGCTGCTGAGCGAACTCTACGGCCGCCTGGCCCGCGCGGCGTTCCTGCCGTTCCTGCCGATGCTGGCCTTCCCACTTGGCCTGGCCTCCAAGCGCGGCAATCGCGCCCCGGGCCTCATCATGGCGGGCGTCCTGCTGCTGGCCTTCCAGCACTCGCTGCTGCTGGGCCAGAGCATGGCCTCGTCCGGTAGGCTACCGTCCATTCCGGCCATCTGGGTTCCGTTCGCGATCTTCGCTGGACTGGGCGTCTGGCTGTTCATGGGCAGCCGCACCCGCCCTGGCGACACGCCGGTCTCGCGCACCGTGCGCCGCATCAACAGGCTGGTCACGCGCGTCGTCCGCCTCCTGCCCCTGCCGAAGAAGCGACAAGCCGCATGATGCTGCAGCTCTATGTCCTGAAGACGGTCGCCACCCGGATCCTCGGCGCGGCCCTTATCCTGATGTCCATCCTGCAGATCCTGGACCTGCTGGACGTGACCAACGACATTCTCGACCGGGGCCTGGGCATGGCGGGCGTGGCCTACTACGCCTTCATGCGCCTGCCGCGCCTGTTCGAGCAGATCGCCCCGATCGCCGTGCTGGCCGGCGGCCTGTTCGCCTTCTCGCAGCTGGCCCGCGAAAGCGCGATCGTCGCCATGCGCGCCACCGGCGTCTCGGGCTACCGCATCATCGGCATGGCCATGCCCGCGGCCATCTTCGTGATGCTGCTGGACGCCCTGTGCGGCCAGTACCTGGCGCCTCGCGCCGATCCCGCCCTGGCCGACTGGTGGAAGAACACGACCCCCGTGGCGGAACGCAAGGTCCCCGCCCCGCGCACCTTCCGCGCGGGGTCCGACCTGGTCATCGGGGCCACGGCCACCGCCGACGGCCGCGAGATCGACAATGTCACCATCTTCCGCCGCGACCCCAAAGGTATCCTGATCGAGAAGGTCGAGGCCCAGAAGGCCCTCTACGCCAATGATCGCTGGACGCTGGAACAGCCGAAGACCACCCGTTTCTCCGGTGACCTGGCCCAGGCTTCGACCGCCGCCTCGACCACCTGGCCCGCCGCGCTGAAGCCGCGCGACGTCCAGAGCCTGTTCGGCGACGACGCCGTGCCCACCGCCGCCTCCGCCAAGCGGGCCCTGCAAAACGGCGGCTCGGACCGGCCCGAGAGCTTCTACCGCACCCACTTCCACGCGGCCTTCGCCGGCCCGTTCGTGGCCCTGGTCATGCTGCTGCTCAGCGCGCCCGTGGCGCTGGCCAACTTCCGCAGCGGCCAGGGGGCGGTGCTGCTGACCACCGGCCTGGGCGCCGGACTCTTCTTCCTGGTGGCCAACGGCATGCTGACCGCCCTGGGCGAGTCCGGCGCGCTGGACCCGTTCCTGGCCGTCTGGGCCGCTCCCGCGATCTTCGGCGCCCTCGCCATCCGCACATTCCTGGCCCTGGAGGGGTGATGCCTTTCGACTCCGCGAACGCCGACCTCACGGTCATCCCGGTCAAGACGCCGCAGGAGCTTAAGCGCTTCATCGCCCTGCCCGCCCGCCTGAACGCCAAGGATCCCAACTGGATCACCCCGCTGTTCATGGAGCGCACCGAGGCCCTGACGCCGAAGACCAACCCCTTCTTCGCCCACGCCGAGGTCCAGCTGTTCCTGGCGACGCGCGGCGGCCGCGACGTGGGCCGGATCAGCGCCCAGATCGACCATCTGACGCCTCAGCCGACGCCGGGCCGCCTGGACGGCCATTTCGGCATGATCGCCGCCGAGGACGATGGGGCGGTGTTCCAGGTGCTGTTCCGCGCCGCCGAGGACTGGCTGCGCGCGCGCGGCCGCACTCATGTGGTCGGCCCGTTCAACCTGTCGATCAACGAAGAGGTCGGCCTGCTGGTCGAGGGCTTCGACACCCCGCCAATGATCCTGATGGGCCACGACCCGGTCTATGCCGGCAAGCGGGTCGAGGAACAGGGCTACGCCAAGGCCCAGGACCTGTTCGCCTACAAGGCCGATGAGAACGGCGACATCCCCGAGATCGCTCAGCGCCGGCTCAAGCGCGGCCTGCCCGCCGGCGTCGTGCTGCGCCAGCTGGACATGAAGCGCTACGACGAGGAGGTCCAGACGTTGACGGACATCCTCAACGACGCCTGGTCGGACAACTGGGGCTTCACCCCCACCACCGAGGCCGAGACCGCCCAGCTGGGCAAGGCGCTCAAGCAGGTGATCGACAAGCGCCTGATCTGGTTCGCCGAAATCGACGGCGAGGCCGCCGGCGTCGTGGTCTTCCTGCCCAACGTCAACGAAGCCATCGCCGATCTTGGCGGCAAGCTGCTGCCGTTCGGCTGGGCCAAGCTCTTGTGGCGACTGAAGGTCAAGGGCGTGAAGTCGGCGCGCATCCCGCTGATGGGCGTGAAGAAGAAGTTCTCCAGCACCCAGCGCGGCCGCATGCTGCCGTTCTGGATGATGAAGGCCAGCCGCGATACGGCGATGAGCCTGGGCTACAATCGCTACGAGATCTCGTGGGTGCTGGAGGCCAACAAGGCCATGACCCACATCGCCGAGAACGTGGGCGGCACGCACTACAAAACCTATCGCGTCTACGAGAAGGCGCTGTGAGCGCGCCCGGCTTCAAGGTCCTGATCCTGGCTGGTTCGCGCGGCGGCGAGGTCGATCCCGTCGCCGCCTACGCCGGCGTCCGCCACAAGGCTCTGATCACGCTGAAGGGCAAGACCCTGCTCAGCCGCGTGCTGGGCGCGATCGAGGCCGCCGGTCCCGAGCGCGTCGGCGTCGCGGCCAATGACGAGGCGGTCAAGACGGCTTTGGCGGACGCCAGGGTCGTGGTGCTTCCCACCGCCTCGGGTCCCAGCCAGAGCGTCGAGAACGCCGCGAAAGAGCTGGGCTTTCCACTGGTGGTGACCACGGTCGACCACGCCCTGCTCAAGCCCGAGTGGATCACCCAGTTCCTGGCCGACACGCCCGACTGGGCCGACGTCGCCGTGCTGCTGGCCCCCGAAGACCGCGTGCGGGCCGCCGCGCCGCGGACCAAGCGGACCTATCTGCGCTTTCAGGACGGCCGCTATTCGGGCTGCAACCTCTTCCTGCTGCGCAATGAGAACGCCCTTAACGTCGTCCATGTCTGGCGCAAGGTCGAGGCGCTGCGCAAGCAGCCCTGGAAGATCGCCGCCATGCTGGGGCCCAGCTTCCTGATCCGTTACCTGCTGAACTGGCTGACCCTGGACGAGGCCGTGCTGAAGCTAGGCAAGCTGGCCAAGGTCAAGGCCGCCGCCGTGCGCGCCCACGACGGCCTGGCGGCGGTCGATGTCGACAAGCCGTCGGATCTGGATCTCGTGCGCGAACTGGTGGGCGAAACCTGAACAGCGAAACCTCGCCCTTCGACAAGCTCAGGGTGAGGTTTCTAATGAACCGCCGCAGGAAGTAGTCCTCATCCTGAGCTTGTCGAAGGCGAGGACGGCGCCCTCAGACCACTTCGGCTTCCTTCGCCGCCCACTCGGCGGTCAGGGCGCGATTGCGCACGAGGTCTTCGGGGAAGTCCATCTCGGCCCACTCCAGGCCCTGGATCGAGCGCACGCGAACCACATCGTGGGCCTGGGCGATCTCGTTGATGACGCTGAGGTACCAGCGCTTCAGGCCTTCCGGCTTGCGCATGATCTTTTCCAGCGTCTCGATGAACAGGGCCGAGCCCTCTGCGTCGAAGCGCAGGAAGCCGATTGATTCCGCGTCGTACGCGGTGATGGTCTTGCCGATGGCGCGCAGGGCGTCGCCCTCTGTCAGCACCTTCATGTCGTCGCTGTCGTAGACGCCGTCGGCCTTGCGATCGACCGTCACGGTGATCGGGGCGGCCGGCGCGCTGATCAGACGCTCGGCGATGGCCGGCTCGAACAGGGTGTCGCCATTGAGGATCATGAACGGCCCGCCGCGCATCTCCTCGCGCGCCAGCCAGCAGGTCGCGAGGTTGTCGGTGACGCTGTAGAAGGGGTTGTAGAGCGTGCGAACGCTCATGCCCGGAAACCGCAGGCGCGCGACCTCGGCCTCGACCAGATCGGCGCGGAAGCCCGTGACGACCACCGCCTCGGTCACGCCCGCCTGATGCAGGTGGCGCAGCTGCCATTCCAGCACCGTACGGCCGGCCAGCTCGACCAGGCACTTGGGCCGGTCGTCGGTCAGGGGCGACAGGCGCTTGCCCTGACCGGCGCTGAGAATGAGGGTCTTGACCGGCTGCATGACGTTTCGGGATCTCGCTGGAAATCGGGGCGGCTTGGCCCCTCTAGGAATCGCTGGACCGCCCACCTCGCGGCCACGGGCGCATAACTGAGCACGAACCGGCCTCACGGCAAGTCCGAGCGGACCGCCAAAAGCGGGTCATGGCGTCGCGGCGCAAGCCCCCGCGCGCGTTTTTCCATGACCGCGCCCCCAAGGACACGCCTTAGGGGGTGTAACCCAGACGCTACAGTGAACCGACCGTGCACGGAAAAGGACGTCCTTCCCCCCTTCCGGAAACTGAACCATTCCACCATATGCCCATTGTCATACTCGGAGACGGGCGGGGGCCTCGGGGGATGTAACCAACGGAGGCGTCGTGCTGCTCGCGGAAAGACCTTTTCATCAGCCCGCAGAGGAAAATTCCGCCGAAGGCCTGCGTCTGGCGTTGTTTTCCGGGAACTACAATTACACGCGCGACGGCTCGAACCAGGCGCTCAATCGCCTGTCCGCCTACCTGATACGCCACGGCGCCGAGGTTCGCGTCTATTCGCCCACCACCGACACGCCAGCGTTCGAGCCGGCCGGTGAACTGGTGTCCGCGCCGTCGATCGCGATCCCGGGTCGCGGCGAGTATCGGCTGGCGCTGGGCCTGAACCGCGCGCTGCGCGCCGACCTGGCCGACTTCCGCCCGACCGCCGTCCACCTGTCCGCGCCCGACCTCCTGGGCAATCAGGCCGGCAAGTGGGGCCGCAAGATGGGTCTGCCCGTGGTGGCCAGCCTGCACACCCGGTTCGAGACCTACCTCTCGTACTACGGCCTCGATTGGCTGCGGCCTAGCGCCGAGCGCTATCTGGACAGGTTCTATCGCGGCTGCGACCGCGTGTTGGCCCCCAACGCCCCGATCGCCGAGCTGCTGCGCGAACAAGGCCTGGGCGAGCGCGTGCGCGTCTGGGGCCGCGGCGTCGACCGCGAACGCTTCTCGCCGGTCAAGCGCGACCTGAACTGGCGCCGTTCGATGGGTATCGATGACAACGAGATCGTCGTGGCGTTCCTGGGCCGTCTGGTCATGGAGAAGGGCCTGGACGTCCTCTGCGAGACGTTCGTCCGCCTGCGCGGCCAGCCGATCCGCGCCCTGATCATCGGCGAGGGTCCCGCCCGCGCCTTCGTGGAGGAGCGCCTGCCCGAGGCCATCCTGACCGGTCACCTGGACGGCGCCGACCTGGGCCGCGCGGTGTCCAGCGCCGACATCCTGTTCAACCCCAGCCTGACCGAAGCCTTCGGCAACGCCAGCCTGGAGGGCATGGCCGCGGGCCTGGCCGTGGTCTGCCCGCGCGCGCCCAGCACCAGCGCCCTGATCACCGACGGCCAGGACGGCGTACTGGCCGCCGGCGCCGACGCGCAGGCCTATGCCGCGGCGATCGAGAGCCTGATCTCCGAACCCCTGCGCCGTGTGCGCCTGGGCCGCGCCGCCCGCCGGTCCAGCGCTCGCTACGACTGGAACACCATCTGCGGCGAGGTGCTGGACGTCTATCGCGAGCTGGGCGTGACCGCCGACCGACGGGCGCGCTCGGCCGCATGACGATGGATCCGGAGGGGCCAGCGAAACGCAGACCTTCGCTCTGGCGGGGCTGGTTGCTGACGATCGGGGTCGCCCTGCTGGCGATCCTGCTGGCCACGCACGGCGTCGGCGCGGTCCGCGAGATCCTGGGCCAGGTTGGCTGGCAAGCGTTGATCGTCATCGCCGCCCACCTGCCCGTGACATTCCTGGCCACGGTCAGTTGGCAGGTCCTGCTGCCGCCCGATCGCCGCCCGCCCCTGAGCTTTCTGTTTCGCGTCCGCCTGATCAAGGAGGCGGTCAACGCCCTTCTCCCGGTCGCCCAGGTCGGCGGCGACGTCGTGCGGGCCAAGCTGTCGGCCCGCAACGGCCTGACCCTGGCCGAGGCCACCGCGAGCTGCGTCGTCGACGTGCTGGCCGGCACGGTGGGTCTGGTGCTGTTCGTCCTGGCCAGCCTGCTCGTGGCCATCGCCACGCTGCACGACCCACGCCTGGCGCAAGCCGGCCTGACCCTGGTCGCCATCGTCGTCGGCGTCGTGCTGACCGCCTATCTGGCCCACAAGGCCGGCCTGCACCGACGCCTGGGTCAATTCTCGCAACGCTGGACCGCCATCGCCGGCCGGGCCGGCGAGCTGGGCGAGGCCTTCCGCCTCATCGGCCGCCAGCGCGGAAACCTGTTCGCCTCCTGGGCCTGGCACATGGCCGCCTGGCTCGCGGGCGCGTTCGAGACCTATGTCTCGATGTGGGCCCTGGGTCTCAATCCCACCCTGCTTCAGGCCCTGATCGTCGAGGGCCTCGCCCAGACGGCCAAGGTCGTCGGCTTCGCCATCCCCGGGGCGCTGGGCGTGCAGGAAGGCGGCTACCTGCTGCTGGGCGGCGCGCTGGGTCTGACGCCCGACCAGGCCCTGGCCCTTTCGCTGCTGCGCCGCCTGCGCGAGCTGACGCTGGGCGTGATCGGCCTGGTGCTGTGGCGCACGACCCGAGCGCCGGCGGCCGAACCCGAGCCCGTGACCGCCTAGAGCCAGCCGTTGGAGCGCGCGATCCGGCCGGCCTCGACCCGGTTGGCCGCGCCCAGCTTCTGGGCCGCCTCAGACAGGTAGTTGCGCACCGTGCCAGGCGAGAGGTCCAGCACGTCGGCGATATCCTTGTTCGAACGCCCCTCCTCGGCCAGACGCAGGATCGCGTCGGAGATCAGCACGTCCGGCTTCTCGGCCTTGACCAGCTCCAGGGCAACAGCGCCGTCTGGGGCTCGGCCGACGACCTGGATGTCGCCCTCCATCTCGAGCAGCGCGCTCAGCGCCCCCAGCACCATCTTCTGGTCTTCGGCGATGACGACGCGGATCACGATGCAGTCTCCAGGGGAGCGGTGGCGACGAGGCGAGTCTCAGTCTTGCCGGATTTGATGTCCAGCGCGCCGCCGATGGCGGCCAGACGCGCGCGCATACCCTTCAGGCCCGAACCCTCGACCAGATAGAACAGCAGCGGCAGGGCCACGCTGGGGATGATGAACTGCGGCGTGCGCCAGGTGGAGACGATCTGGGCGCGGGCTTCACGGATGTAGACGAGCAGGGTGTGCATCTCAGGCGACCTCAGTTTGGCCAAGGGGGGCTTGATGGTTGGCAGCAGGCGCGCCGGCCTGCACGAGACGGGTGACGGCGTCCTCCAACGAGGCGCCGGCGACGGTCAGGTCATCGACGGTTTCGTCACGCGCCAGCAGCTCGCGCAGCGTGGCGGGCGCCGAGGTGGTCAGCAGCGTGACCCTGCTGCCATCGCGGCTGACGCCGGTGACGCGGGCCAGAGCCGACAATTCGGCGTCCGACAGGCGGGTGCGGCAGCGGATGGCGACGCCGGAGACCTGGCTCTTGATCGCTTCGGGCGAGCCGTCGGCGATGACCTGGCCGTGGTCGATGACCACGATGCGATCGGCCAGGGCTTCGGCCTCGTCCAGGTGGTGGGTGGTCAGCAGCACGGCCGCGCCCCGGGCGATCTCGGCGCGGACGGCGGTCCACAGGCCGCGACGGGCGTCGATGTCCATGCCAGTGGTCGGTTCGTCCAGCACCAGGAAGTCCGGGCGGCCGGCGATGGCCAGGGCGAACTGCACGCGACGCTGCTGGCCGCCAGACAGCGCGCCGCAGCGGCGACGCTCCAGGCCTTCGAGGCCGGCCAGGCGCAGGGTCTCGTCCAGCGGGCGGGGCTTGCGATAGTAGCCCCGGAACAGGTCGACCTGCTCGCGGACGGTCAGGGTGCGCGGCAGCCCGGCCTCCTGCAGCATGACGCCCATGCGGCCCCGGGCGGCGACGTCGCGCGGATCGCCGCCGAACAGGCTGGCTGTCCCGCCATCGGGGCGCAGGCGGCCGGTCAGCAGGGCGACGCTGGTGCTCTTGCCGGCCCCGTTGGGCCCGAGCAGCGCGACGCACTGACCAGGACGGATGTCGAGATCCAGGCCGTTCAGGGCCAGGACGGCGCCGCGACGCTTGACCGCCTGGCGCAGCATCGCGATCGGTTCGGAAGGTCTGGGTGACATGGGTGGCTCCCTCGTTGTGAGGCCACCATGCCGCCGGCCGAGGCGGTCCATCAGTGCCGCGCGTCACGGGCGCCACATGACAAACGTCACCCTTAAGTCATCCAGGGCCAGGTTTTCGCGGAGCCCCCTCGCCGCGCTCGCGTTTTCACAGCGCGAGTATCCGTGAGGCAGCGTCATGACCACCTCTTCCTTCCGTCGGGACACCATCACCCGACCGATCTACCAGTGGGCCAAGGGCGTGCTGCCCGCCCTGTCGGAAACCGAGCGCGACGCGATCGAGGCCGGCGACACCTGGTGGGACGCGGCGCTGTTCACCGGCGATCCGGACTGGAACGAACTCCTCTCGTACCCCAAGCCGACGCTCAACCCCGAGGAGCAGGCGTTCTTCGACGGGCCGGTCAACGCCCTGTGCACCATGCTCGACGACTGGCGCATGACCTGGGAAACGCGCGATCTGCCGCCCGAGGTCTGGGACTTCCTGAAGCGCGAGAAGTTCTTCGGCATGATCATCCCGAAGGTATTCGGGGGTCTGGGCTTCTCGGCCTTTGGCCATGCCGAGATCGTCCGCAAGATCGCCACCCGATCCACCTCGGCGGCAGTGACGGCGATGGTGCCCAACTCCCTGGGCCCGGGCGAACTTCTCGTGAAGTTCGGGACGAAGGACCAACAGGACTACTGGCTGCCACGCCTGGCCGACGGGCGCGAGGTGCCCGCCTTCGGCCTGACCAGCCCCGAGGCCGGCTCCGACGCCGGCGCCATGGTCGACGAGGGCGTGGTCGTTCGCGGGACGTGGAAGGGCGAGAGCGTCCTGGGCGTCCGCCTGAACTGGCACAAGCGCTACATCACCCTCGGCCCCGTCTGCACGGTTCTGGGCCTGGCCTTCAAGCTGCGCGACCCCGACCGCCTGCTGGGTGGGGAAGAGGACATCGGCATCACCTGCGCTCTTGTGCCCACGGACACGCCTGGGGTCCGCATCGGCCGTCGCCATCTGCCGGCTTTCCAGACCTTCCAGAACGGTCCGAACTGGGGCCAGGACGTCTTCATCCCGCTTGATCTGATCATCGGCGGGGCCGAGCGCGCCGGCCAGGGCTGGAAGATGCTGATGACCGCCCTGGCGGCTGGTCGCGGCATTTCCCTGCCCGCCATGGCTGGCGCGGCGGCGGCCTATAGCGCGCTCACCACCGGCGCCTATGCCCGCGTGCGCAGCCAGTTCGGCATCGCCATCGGCAAGTTCGAGGGGGTGCAGGAGCGTCTGGCCCGCATCGCCGGCAACGCCTACCTGGTCGACGGCGCGCGGCGGCTGACCTGCGCCGGCCTGGACCTCGGCAAGCACCCGTCGGTGATCTCGGCGATGATGAAGTCGGGCGCGACCGAGCGGATGCGCGTCGTGGTCAACGACGCCATGGACGTCCACGGCGGTAAGGCGATCATGGAGGGCCCGCGCAACTACATGGGCAGCCAGTACCGCGCCCTGCCGGTCGGCATCACGGTCGAGGGCGCCAATATCCTGACCCGCAGCCTGATGGTGTTCGGCCAGGGCGCGATACGAGCCCATCCCTACATGCTGAAGGAGATCCTGGCCCTTGGCGATCGGGACGAGGCCAGGGGCCTCGCGCAATTCGACGAGACCTTCTGGAAGCACGTCGTGCACGCCTTGCGCAACGGCCTACGCGCCACGGCCCGCGCCTGGACCGACGGCGCCCTGGCCCCCGCGCCCGACGCCGGCCGCGCCGCCCGCTTCTATCGCAAGCTGGGCCGCTACAGCGCCGCCTTCGCCCTGACCTCGGACATCGCCTTGCTGACCCTGGGCGGCGAGCTGAAGCGCAAGGAGATGCTGTCGGCGCGGCTCGGCGACATTCTTTCCGAGATGTACTTCCTGTCCGGCGCCCTGAAACGCTGGGAGGACGACGGGCGGCCGGACGCGGATTTCCCGCTGCTGCAATGGTGCGCCGAGACCGCCTTCGCCACGATCGAGCAGCGGCTCGACGAGGTGTTCGCCAACCTGCCCAACCGCCTGGCCGGCTGGCTGCTGCGCGCGGCGGTGCTGCCGTTCGGCGCGCGTCGTCGCGGTCCGTCGGACCATGTCACCCGCGCCTGCGCCGACCTGATCCTGCATCCGTCCGCCACCCGCGACCGTCTGGTCGAAGGCGTCTATGTCGGCGGCAAGGACGAGGCGATCGGCCAGCTGATCGACGCCTTCGAGCGCGTGGTGGCCACCCAGCGGATCCATGACCGGCTGAAGGACCAGGGCGTGCGCCACTGGAAGGACGGCCTGGCCAAGAACCTGCTGACGCCCGACGAGATCGCGGCTCTCGACGCCGCCGATCAGGCGGTGGCCGCCGTGGTCGCGGTCGACGACTTCGCGCCCGAGCAGATCTCGCCCCGTCCAGCGGAAACGGCCCAGCCCGCCAAGCGGCCCAAGCCGATCGCCGAGCCCTCCGTCGTCACCGAACCCCGCTCCTTCGGCGAGGGCTCGACGGCCTAGAAACCCGAGCGGTACAACGTCAGGGACGACTCTCCTTGAGTCCCTGAAAGGTCGGCCGGTCCATGCATGCGCAGAGAATCCTGGTGACCGGCGGCGCCGGCTTCGTCGGCTCGCATCTGTGCGACCGGCTGCTGGAGACCGGGGCCGAAGTGCTCTGCGTGGACAACTACTACACCGGCTCGCGCCAGAACGTGGCCCAGAACCTGACCAACCCGCGCTTCGAACTGCTGCGCCACGACGTGACCATGCCGCTCTATGTCGAGGTCGACCAGATCTACAACCTGGCCTGCCCGGCCAGCCCCGTGCACTATCAGTTCGACCCCGTCCAGACGACCAAGACCAGTGTCCACGGGGCCATCAACATGCTGGGCCTGGCCAAGCGGGTGAAGGCCAAGATCCTGCAGGCTTCGACCTCGGAAGTGTACGGCGACCCCAGCATCCACCCGCAGGTCGAGAGCTACTGGGGCAACGTCAATCCGATCGGCATCCGCTCGTGCTACGACGAGGGCAAGCGCTGCGCCGAGACCCTGTTCTTCGACTACTGGCGCCAGCACAGGCTGCGCATCAAGGTGGCGCGGATCTTCAACACCTATGGCCCGCGCATGCATCCCAACGATGGGCGCGTGGTGTCGAACTTCATCGTCCAGGCCTTGAAGGGCGAGGACATCACTCTCTATGGCGACGGCGCCCAGACGCGCTCGTTCTGCTATGTCGACGACCTGGTCGACGGCCTGATCCGCCTGATGAACACCGGCGACGAGGTGACCGGCCCGATCAACCTGGGCAACCCGGTCGAGTTCACGATGAGGCAGTTGGCGGAGTTGGTCGTGGAGCTCACGGGCAGCAAGTCGGACCTCGTCCACCGTCCCCTGCCCTCGGATGACCCGCGCCAGCGCCAGCCCGATATCACTCTGGCCAAGCAGGTGCTGGACTGGACCCCGACCGCCCCGCTGAAGGTCGGCCTGATGCGGACGATCGAATATTTCGACGGGCTGCTGAAGGCGGCTTAGCGCTTCCGGCCCAGCCAGCGGAGGTCGGCTTCCGGTCCGTCGTTGCGACCGCCGAACCAGCCCGTCCAGAAGTGGACGTAGTCTCGGAGCATATCGCGGGGCACGAAGAAGCCGTGGCTGTAGGGCGTGTCGACGCCGATCGCCAGCTTCGGGTCCGGCTTGTCCTCGTACCAACTGCCGAACAGGTGGTCCCAGATCGGTGCGATGCCGAAGTGGCCCGTGGGCCGGCTCATGTCCAGCTTGTGGTGCTCGCGGTGGTGGTTCGGCGACTGGACCAGCCAGCGGCCGATCCAGCCCCAGTCGGACTCGATCTTGGAGTGGATGATGAAGCCCAGGGCGACGACCAGCACATTGACGTAGATCATCACCTCGGCCGGCGCGCCCAGCATGGCCAGAGGCAGGTTGACGACGAAGGTGGCGGTGAAGGTCACCGGATGCTGGCGCACCGAGGTCACCACGCCGAAATCCTCGGCGGAGTGATGATAGCGGTGCAGCGGCCACATGAACTTGGTGTGGTCGATCCGATGGGTCCAGTAGTCGAAGAAGCTGTAGAGCGCGAGATAGAGCGGCAGTTGCAGCGCGAACGGCAGCGGCGGCGGGCCCAGGTTCACCCCCGTATGGGCGGCGATCGCATCATGCAGCCAAGCCCCCGAGATCATCGAGGCGCCCAGCATCAGCACCCGGCCGACGATGTCGAGCACGTGGCCCTGCCCGAGGATGAAGACCGCCAGGTCGGTGTTCAGCGACGGCGTGCGGGCGAACAGCAGTTGGCGTAGTGAGCTGTCGCGCCAGCCGACCACCACGCATTCGATCCACAGCGCCGTCGGCAGCAGCAGAAAGACCAGGAAGACATTGTTCAGATGGTCGTGAACCGACGCCGTATGCAGCGTCTTGCCCAGGATCGTCAGGCTCAGTTCGGCGGGGATCAGGCGCAGCGACAGCCACCAGGCCGCGCCCGCGACGGCGGCATAGACGACGAAGCCCGCGACCAGCGCGGCGCGGCCCAGGCCTTGAGGCGCCGGGACGTCGACGCCGATCTCGGCGGCGGCTTGCAACACTGCAGGTTTCAAATGTCCCGCTCCCCTGGACTTTCAGGCGGCCATTCATGCCGCGGCGCCGTTAAAACTTGGTGTGGCGGGCAAGGTTCGGTCGAGGTCGGGCGGAACTTGTCCAAAGCGTCTCGCTCGCCTAACAGCCGGGCATGATCCGTTCCGCGTTTCTGATCGCCCTGCTCTCCGCCGCCTCGACGCCGGTTCTCGCCCAAGCCCAGGAGGTCGAGGCGATCTCGGTGTGGGGTCGCCGCGCCAACGACTTCGGCCGCGCGACGTCCGCCAGCGAAGGCCGCATCGCCTACGCCGACTTCGCCGTGCGGCCGCTGCTGCGTCCGGGCGAGCTGATCGAGGCCGTACCGGGCCTGGCCGCGACCCAACACTCGGGCGCGGGCAAGGCCAACCAGTATTTCCTGCGCGGTTTCAATCTTGACCACGGCACGGACCTCTCGGCCTCGCTGGACGGCGTGCCGCTGAACCTGCCTAGCCACGGACACGGCCAGGGCTATCTCGACCTCAATGTCCTGACGCCGGAGTTCGTGCACGACATCGGCTTCAAGAAGGGTCCCTATTCGGCCGAGAACGGCGACTTCGCCACCGCCGGCGCCGTCGCCTTCGAGACCGCCGACCACCTGCACGGCGATGGCCTGCAGGCCTGGGTCGGCGAGAACGACTATGACCGCGCCGTCGGCTCCAAGGCCCTGAGCCAGAACGTGCTGGTCGCCGCCGACGTCTCGACCGCGCGCGGCGCCTGGTCGACGCCGGAGGACCTGAAGAAGATCAATCTCCTGGGGCGCGCCCTGGCCGGGGGCTGGTCGATCACCGCCCTGGCCTACGACGCCGACTGGAACGCCACCGATCAGATCCCGCGCCGCGCGGTCGAGGATGGGCGGCTGGGCTATCTCGACGCGGTCGACAAGACCGACGGCGGGAACACCTCGCGCTACATCCTGTCGGCCCGCCGCCGCGACCTGCTGCGCGGCCTGGACAGCGTGGTCTATGTCCAGCGCTACAAGCTCGATCTCTATTCGAACTTCACCTACTTCCTCGACGACCCGGTTCATGGCGACCAGTTCGAGCAGGTCGACCAGCGCTGGATCTATGGCGGGTCGCTGACCAAGCGCTGGAGCCTGAGCGACGGCTGGAGCGCGCGCACCGGTGTCTCGGCCCGCGTCGACGACATCGGCAAGGTCGGCCTCTACCGCACCACCGCCCGCGTGCGTCGCGAGACCGTGCGCCAGGACGCCCTCACCGAGTGGTCGACAGCGCTGTGGGGCGAGGCCTCCAAGTCCTTCGGCAAGCTGGACGCCACCTTCGGCCTGCGCGCCGACGCCATGGGCGCGGACGTCAAGGCCGGCGATCCACGCAACGCCGGCGACGTCAGCGACCTGTTGGTCAGCCCCAAGCTGGCCCTGGCCTGGCGTCTATCGAAGACCTTCGAGTTCTATGCGGACGCCGGGCGCGGCTTCCACTCCAACGACGCGCGCGGGGCGGTGATCACGGTCGATCCGGTCACCGGCGATCCGGCCGAGCGCGCGCCGCTGCTGTCGCCGTCGGACGGCGCGGAGCTTGGCCTGCGCTGGAAGCGCTCGGGCCTGACCCTGACGGCGGCGGCCTGGGCGCTGCACGTCGATTCCGAGCTGGTCTATGTCGGTGACGCCGGCTTCACCGAGGCCGCCGGCGCGACCCGGCGCGAGGGCGTCGAACTTCTCGCCGATTGGCGGCCGACCGCGCGCCTGAATCTGACGGCGTCCTATGCCGGAACCCACGCCCGCTTCACGAATGGCGACCGCATCCCCAACGCTGTCAGTTCGGTGCTGAGCGCGGGCGCGAGCTGGAAGCTGGGCCGGGCCTCGACCGTCTCTCTGACCTGGCGCCGACTCGGCGCCGCGCCGCTGATCGAGGACAATTCCGTGCGCTCGCGGCCTACCGGCCTGGTCAATGCGCTGTTCGTTCAGGATTTTGGCAAGGCCAGCCTGATGGTCGAGGTTCTGAACCTGACCAACAGCAGGAAGGACGACATTGCCTATTCGTACGCCTCGCGCCTGCCCGGTGAGACGGCCGACGGCGTGGACGACGTCCATTTCCACCCAGTGGAGCCCCGTGCGGTGCGGGCCGGCGTCAAGATAAATTTCTGATACAATCACGCGAAAATGGGGTGATTTTCGCCTGAGCCCTGGCAAGTTCCCTGCGGGGTTTTGTCAGGGTTCTGAGGGGCTGAATGTCTAAGCGTTCTATTCGCTACGTCGTGGCTGGCGTGCTCGCCGCCGCGCTCGCGTCCACGTCGTTCGTTTCTGGCGCTCACGCCGACGCCATCAAGCAGACCAAGGCGCCGTTCGACGACAAGTTCCGCCAGCTCGAGGGCGAGGACTGGCCATCGCCGACCGACTACCGCAACGCCGCGGGCGCGCCGGGCTATCGCTACTGGCAGCAGAAGGTCGACTACGACGTCGCCGTTCACCTGAACGAAGACACCAAGCTGCTGACCGGCAAGGAAACGATCAACTACAAGAACAACTCTCCGGACAACCTGCCCTATCTGTGGCTGTTGCTGGACCAGGACTATAAGCGCGACTCGATCAGCAAGCTCACCGAGACCGTCTCGGGCGACTCCATCAGCCTGGGCCAGGTGCGCCGCATTCAGCGCATGAAGGACTGGGAAGGCGGCTTCACCATCAAGTCGGTGAAGGACGCCTCGGGCCGTCCGCTGAAGTTCACCGTCGTCGACACGCTGCTGCGCGTCGACCTGCCCACCGCCGTGCGCGGCAATGGCGGCGAGACCAAGATCACCATCGAGTGGTCGCTGCCGATGGTCGAGAACAAGGTCGTCGGCGGCCGCAGCGGCTATGAGTGCTTCACCGGCAAGGGCGAGGACGGCAACTGCATCTACGAGGGCGCCCAGTGGTTCCCGCGCCTGGCGGTCTATTCGGACTATGAAGGCTGGCACAACAAGGCCTTCCTCGGCTCGGGCGAGTTCACCCTGGAGTTCGGCGACTACCGCGTCGCCCTGACCGTGCCGTCCGACCACGTGGTCTCGGCCACGGGCGTGCTGCAGAACCCGGCCGCCGTGCTCAGCCCCGCCCAGCGCGACCGCCTGACCAAGGCCCGCACCGCCGCCGAGCCGGTCTATGTCGTCACCCCCGAGGAGGCCTTGGCCGCCGAGAAGGGCAAGGCCACGACCGAGAAGACCTGGGTGTTCTCGGCCAGCAACGTTCGCGACTTCGGCTGGGCCAGCTCGCGCAAGTTCGTCTGGGACGCCCTGGGCGTGAAGCAGGAGAGCGACGCCGCCCACCCGCTGGTCATGGCCATGTCGTTCTTCCCGAAGGAAGCGCGCCCGCTGTGGGACGCCTATTCGACCAAGTCGATCGCCCACACCCTGAAGGTCTATTCGGACTTCACCTTCTCCTACCCCTATCCGGTGGCCCAGTCGGTCAACGGCCCGGTCGGCGGGATGGAGTATCCGATGATCTCCTTCAACGGCCCGCGGCCGACGAAGGACAAGAAGACCGGCGCCCTGACCTATACCGAGCGCGCCAAATACGGCCTGATCGGCGTGGTCATCCACGAAGTCGGCCACAACTACTTCCCGATGATCGTCAATTCGGACGAGCGCCAGTGGACCTGGATGGACGAGGGCCTCAACAGCTTCCTCGAGTTCCAGGCCGAGGTGCAGTGGGACAAGAAGTTCCCGTCGCGGCGCGGCGAACCCAAGGACATCGTCGAGTACATGGTCAGCCAGGACCAGGTGCCGCTGATGACCCAGTCGGACTCGGTGATCCAGTTCGGCCCGAACGGCTATTCCAAGCCCGCCACCGCCCTGGTCATCCTGCGCGAGACGGTCATGGGCCGCGAGCTCTTCGACCGCGCGTTCAAGGAATACGCCACCCGCTGGCGCTTCAAGCACCCGACGCCGTACGACTTCTTCCGCACGATGGAAGAGTCGTCGGGCATCGATCTCGACTGGTTCTGGCGCGGCTGGTTCTACTCGACCGACCACGTCGACATCTCGCTGGACAAGATCGTCAAGGCCCGCCTCGACAGCGGCGATCCGGACGCTGAGGCCGCCGTCCGCAAGACCCGCCAGGGCACGGAGCCGGAATCGCGCACGGCCGCCAACAACAAGGCGCCGACGGTCATCGATCGCGACCCCAAGGTTCGCGACTTCTACGATCAGACCGACGAGTTCACCGTGTTCGACAGCGCCCGCAAGAAGGCCAAGTCGGCCCGCGAGGACATGACCCCGGAAGAGCTGGCCGCCCAGGACTTCAAGGACAACCTCTACCGCTTCACCTTCCGCAACATCGGCGGCCTGGTGATGCCGGTGATCCTGAAGATGGACTTCACCGACGGCACGACGGAGACGGTCCGCATCCCGGCCGAGATCTGGCGCAAGAGCTCCAAGCAGGTCACGTGGCAATACGTGTCCGGCAAGGAGCTGAAGGGCGCCGAGCTCGACCCGCTGTGGGAAACCGCCGACGCCGACCGCGGCAACAATGTCTATGACGGCGCCATCACGCCGACGACGCTGAAGATCATGAAGTTCCCCGAGATGGGCAACCGCATGAAGGACGCCAATCTGAAGGTCGAGCCCGGTGGCCTCGCCACCTTCCCGGCCCCCGATCCGAAGAAGGACGGCGACAAGAAGGACGAAGGTCCGAAGTGATCGCGCGCGCGGTCGCCCTTATCGCGGCGGCGGGCCTCGCGCTCGCCCCGCTCCCGGCGGCCGCGCATCGCGGCCACGGCGCGCTGAGCGTCGTGGAGATCGACGCCAAGACCGGCGCGGTCAGGGTCAGCCATCGGATTCCGGCGCACGACGCCGAACCGGCCCTGGCCCTGATCGCCCCGGACGCCCAGGCCAGCCTCGACGATCCCGAGGCGATCGCGGCGCTGAAGACCTACATGCTGCGCACCTTCGCGGTGGCGGTGAACGACGCTCCGGTCGACCTCGTCCTGAAGGACATGACCCTGGGCGCGGACGAAGTGCGTTTCGAATATGCCGGCAAGATCGCGCCGGCCGACATCGCCGCGGCCGTGACCGTCAAGGCCGCGATGTTCGCCGACGTCTATGGCGATGAAGCCAACCAGGTGAACATCCGCCGCCTCGGCGTGACCCGCACCCTGGTGTTCAACGGCGCCGAAGCCGCCCTCCCCCAGACGCTGGACGCTGTCGACGCGGCCAACTGAGGCCCGACATGACAAACGTCACCTCGCGCGCCTGACGCGCGGCACTGCAACGCTTTGAGTCGTTCCGGCAGGGTCCTCGCAACAGAGGAAACTTCCATGACCTTCACGACCCGCCGCGCCGCCCTTCTGGCCGCCACGGACCTGGCCGCGATCAGCGCTTCCGCGCTGACGACCGGCGCCTTCGCCCAGACTCCATCCACGGCGACGACGCCCGCCCCGGCCAAGAAGGAGCAGTCCACCCAGGTCCAGGGCGTGACCATCACCGGCCCCTCGGCCCAGGACATCAAGACCGCGATCGACCGCCGCAGCTACAGCCTGGGCAAGGACCTGCAGGCGACCACCGGCTCGGTCGCCGACGTGCTGCGCAACGTCCCCTCGGTGCAGGTCGACGTGCAGGGCAATGTCAGCCTGCGCGGCGACCCCAATGTCACCATCATGATCGACGGCAAGCCGTCCGGCATGTTCCGGGGCGACAATCGCGGCCAGGTGCTGCAGCAGATCCCCGCCAGCCAGTTCGAGCGGGTCGAGGTCATGACCAACCCCTCTGCCGCCTTCAGTCCCGAGGGCTCGGCCGGGATCATCAACCTGATCACCAAGCAACAGCGCGGCGTCGGTACGACCGGCTCGGTCCGCGCCAACATGGGCGCCGAAGGCCGCAAGAACGCCAGCATCAGCCTGGCCCGCAACACCAAGCGGCTGACCCTCTCGGCCGACGCCGGCTGGCGTCGCGACAAGGCCAAGGGCGGCATCCAGGACGATCGCTCGCGCCTGGATCCCGCCACCGGCCGCTATGCCGACAGCCGCCAGAAGGTCGGCTTCAACAGCCACGGCCAGTCGCATAACGCCCGCGCCGGCGTCGACTACGACCTCGACAAGCAGACCCGCCTCAGCGCCGAGGCCCGCTACAACGACACGTCCTATAGCTCCAAGGCTAGCTCGTCCTACGAGGGCAAGGACATCAACGGCGTTCCCAATGTCCGTTACCAGCGCCTCAGCGACGGCAAGATGAAGAAGTCGGTGGCCGGCCTGTCAGGCGACTTGCGCCACAAGTTCTCCGGCGACGAGCACGCGTTCACCCTGCACACCAGCGTCGAGCGCACCCGCGACCGCCAGCTCACCGACGCCAACGGCTTCAACCAACTGCCGGTCGTTTCGAACTATGTCGAGCATGTCAGCATCGGCGACGAACTGGTCCAGAGCCGCCTGAAGGCCGAGTACAAGCGCCCCATGCCCGGCGGCGCCAAGCTGACAGCCGGCTACGAGCTACAGGTCGACAACAACGACTACGACAACTACGGCGCCCGCGGCCCGACGGGCGGCGCCCTGGCGGTCGATCCGGCCCTGACCAACCAGTTCAAGTACGACCAGGTCGTCCACGCGGTCTACACGACGGTCAGTCGCCCGGTCGGCGACCTGACCATCATGCCGGGCCTGCGGATCGCAGGAGGTCACGATCGACACCAACCAGGTCACGTCGAAACTGAAGGACAGTTACGACTACCTGCGCGCCTATCCCTCGTTGCACGTGCAGTACAAGCTCGACGACACCCGCCAGATCAACGCCAGCTACAGCCGCCGCATCCAGCGCCCGACGGCCCAGGACCTGAACCCGTACCGGATCTACCAGGCCCCCTATAGCTACCGTCAGGGCGACCCGCGCCTGAAACCGCAGACCACGGACTCGTTCGAGGTCGGCTACCAGCTGCGCAAGGGCTACAACTTCTACCAGGGCACGCTCTACTACCGCGAGGCTCGCGACGGCGTCACCGACGTGATCCGCGACATCGGCGACGGCGTGCTGCTGACCAGCAAGGCCAACCTGGCCAAGAGCCGCAGCGGCGGCCTGGAACTGGTCGCCAACGCCCGCCTGACGCCCAAGATCTCTTACACGATCAGCGGCAACGCGTTCTGGAACGAGATCGGCGCCACCGACCTCGGCTTCCCGGACAAGCCCTCGACCTGGACCTGCGGGCCGTCTTCGTCGGCGTCACCTACAACTTCGGCGGAACCGGCGCCCCCGACCCGCGCCGACGCCGCGAACCGGCCTTCGACTTCCAGACCAACCCCGGCGGTGTCGGCCCGATGTAGGCCCATTGCTCGGCGACCGGCCCCGCGACGATCCGTTGCGGCGGCCGGCCTCGTCCTCTCACTTCAGCGAAAAGGGCACCCAGCGGCGGTCGTTCTCAAGAACCTCGAAAGCCCGATCGACCGGCGGAAACGCCCGCTGTGGGCAATCGGTCCGCTCGCAGATCCGGCAACTGACGCCAATGGGCGCCGAGGGCCCCGTCAGATCCAGGCCGTCGGCATAGACCAGTTGGTCGGCGTACTGCGTCTCGCAACCCAGACCCAGGGCGTAGCGGCGATCGGCCTGCAGATAGGCGCCGGAAGACTTCACCACGCCCTTGGCGACGCAGACATAGCGCAGCCCGTCTGGCATCTCGGCCAGTTGCACCATCCAGGCGTCGGGCCGGCTGAAGGCGTCGTGGACGTTCCACATCGGACAGGTCCCGCCGAAGCGGGCGAACTGGAAGCGGGTGGCGCTGTGACGCTTGGTGATGTTGCCCGCCCTGTCCAGCCGCACGAAGTAGAACGGCACGCCCCGAGCGCCCGGCCGCTGCAGGGTGCTGAGCCGATGAAACACCTGCTCCAGGCTTGTCTGGAAGATCAGGCTCAGTTGTTCGATGTCGTGGCGCTCGCGCCGCGCGGCCTCGCGGAAGCGGCCATAAGGCAATAGCAGGGCGCCCGCGGCATAGTTCAGCAGCCCGGTGCGGCAGACCTGGGCGGCGCTCTCGCTGCGGAACGACGCGGCCTTCAGCTCGGCTTCGACGACATCCGCCAGGGTCATGGCCGCGATCTGATAGGCCATCTGGAAGCTGCGCGTCGCGGCCGGCTGCGCCGCGCCCAGGAGCAGCCGCCCCGTCTCCGGCTCGAACCGGCGCAGAAGGTCGAACTCGCGCGAACGCTCCACCGTCACGCCCAGGCGCTGGGCCAGGTGACGCTCCAACGCTCGCTCGCCGTCGCCCTCCTCCAGGCCCAGCTCACCGGCCAGGACTTCGGCGGCGACATCCAGAGCGTGGACGTAGTTGTCCTTGTAGTGGAAGAAGTCGCGCACCTCCTCATAAGGAAGCTGGGCGCTGGCGGCGACGCGCTCGTCCAGCGACACGGCTTCCTCGGTCTGCTTCAGGCGCTCGTCCAGCTGTCTGTAGGCGCGGTGCAGCGCCAGATAGGTCCGCGCGAATTGCGGGGCGTTGGTCACGACCTGCTTGATCTCGCCCAAGCCTGGCGTGTCGCCGCCGCTGACGGGATCGGCGACCGCTTCGCGCAGGTCGGCGATCAGACGCTGATCATCGGCGGCGTCCAGGGCCGTGGCGTCGACCTCGAACACGCGCATGGCGTCTATCAGCACCCGCGCGGTGACCGGCCGCTGATTGGCTTCGATCTGAGAAAGATAGCTTGGCGACAGGCCCAGCCGGATGGCGCAAGCCTCCAGCGTCCAGGCCCGCGCCTGGCGCAGCAGCCTCAGCCGCGGACCAATGAAAAGCTTCTCACGCATCTTCGCAACTTTGCAATTTTGCAGAAATCGCCATCGCAGCCGATCCGACAATGCCCGAAACTATGAGGGTTAGTCTGGACGACTTTCTCAACTTCGCCAAATTGCGATGTGTGAATGGCGTTGCCATTCCGTCTTACCATGTCTGGATTCGCCTCCCCTCCAGGGGCGACCATCTTCTTTTTCCGGGGCGTGCGCGTTGCAGCAAATTCTCGAGGAACTCGACCGCCGTCGCGCGCAGGCCAGGGCTGGCGGCGGCGAGGCGCGGGTCGCGGCCCAGCACGCCAAGGGCAAGCTGACCGCGCGCGAGCGCATCGACCTGCTGCTGGACGAGGGCTCGTTCGAGGAGTTCGACATGTTCGTCGAGCACCGCAGCGCCGACTTCGGCATGCAGGATCAGAAGATCCCCGGCGACGGCGTCGTCACCGGCTGGGGCACGATCAACGGCAAGGTCGTCTATCTGTTCTCCAAGGACTTCACGGTGTTCGGCGGCAGCCTGTCGAACGCCCACGCCCAGAAGATCATCAAGGTCCAGCGCCAGGCCATGAAGGTCGGCGCCCCGATCATCGGCCTGTTCGACGCCGGCGGGGCCCGCATCCAGGAGGGCGTCGACAGCCTGGCCGGCTATGCCGACATCTTCCTCGAAAACACCCTGGCCAGCGGCGTCATCCCGCAGATCAGCGTGATCATGGGCCCTTGCGCCGGCGGCGACGTCTACAGCCCCGCGATCACCGACTTCATCTTCATGGTCAAGGACACCAGCTACATGTTCGTGACCGGCCCCGACGTGGTGAAGACCGTCACCAACGAGGTCGTCACCGCCGAGGAACTGGGCGGGGCCCGGGTCCACGCCGCCAAGTCGGGCGTGGCCGAGGGCGCGTTCGAGAACGATCTTGAAGCCCTGACCCAGGTGCGCCGCCTGGTCGACTTCCTGCCCTCGTCCAACCGCGAGCCCGCCCCCGAACGCGAGAGCTTCGATGTGGCCTATCGCGAGGAGGCCAGCCTCGACACCCTGGTCCCGGCCGACGCTGCCAAGCCCTACGACATGAAGGAGCTGATCCTGAAGATCGTCGACGAGGCCGACTTCTTCGAGATCAGCAGCGAGTGGGCCAAGAACATCGTCGTCGGCTTCGCCCGCATGGACGGCGAGAGCGTCGGCATCGTGGCCAACCAGCCGCAGGTGCTGGCCGGGGTGCTGGACATCGACTCCAGCCGCAAGGCCGCGCGTTTCGTGCGCTTCTGCGACGCCTTCAACATCCCGATCATCACCCTGGTCGACGTTCCGGGCTTCATGCCGGGGACCAAGCAGGAGTACGGCGGCCTGATCAAGCACGGCGCCAAGCTGCTCTTCGCCTATGCCGAGGCCACCGTGCCGAAGATCACCGTCATCACCCGCAAGGCCTATGGCGGGGCCTATGACGTGATGAGCTCCAAGCACCTGCGCGGCGACCTCAACTACGCCTGGCCGACCGCCGAGATCGC